>ERZ802822.35-NODE-35-length-94266-cov-14.791823_pt1 | contig 94266 bp, 91 predicted proteins | sample MGYA00345649_ERZ802822 | MGnify/ENA primary metagenome ERZ802822 (study PRJEB30503, sample SAMEA104212359) | marine metagenome | biome: Westerlies Biome; feature: [SRF] surface water layer (ENVO:00010504) within the epipelagic zone...; material: water... | reverse complement strand
ATTGGCACGATGCGGCCATAGTTTAACCGTGTTGGCCCAATCACACCAACCGCACCGATAACCTTTTTATCAGAATTCATATAGGGAGAAACAACCAAAGTTGAACCCGAAAGTGAAAAAAGTTTATTTTCTGAGCCAATAAAGATACGAACACCGTCACTTTGTTCAGTTAGGTTTAGAAATTCTTCTATATCTTGCTTTCTCTCTAGATCATTAAATAGAAGCCTTATACGCTCCAGCTCTTCTTCTTCAGCTTCACTTTCAAGAAGATTCGCTCGACCTCTTACGATTAACCGTTCTTGCCTCTCGCCTTTGGCCTCCCAGAAGACTAGACCATTTTCGACAAGCTCTGCCGCTAAACTGTCTAACTCTTGCCTTCTTACAGAAATCTCACTTTGAATTATTTGCTTGGCTTCTACCAAAGTTCGACCTTGCATTATGGAATTTAGAAAATTTGCTGCTTCTTTTAAAGAGCTTGGTGTTTGACCCAATGGTGGCTTGAAAAGCCTGTTTTCAACATGACCATTAGAAAAAACCAAAACAACTAGTGCTCTATCATGCGCCAATGAGACAAATTCAACATGTTCTATTTCCGATTCCTGTTTCGGGCTTAAAACGAGAGAAGCTCCCTGAGTAATACCAGATAATGCGGATCCTATTTTGTCTAAAGTTGCAGAAATATCCTTAGGGTTTTCACTTAGGGTGCCATCAAGTTTCTCCCTGTCAGTAATGGCTAAACCGTCTACCTCAAGAAGCCCATCCACAAACATTCGCAATCCCATTTGAGTTGGTATTCTGCCTGAGCTAACATGAGGACTATCAAGTAAACCAAGATATTCCAAATCTTGCATAACGTTCCTAACAGTAGCTGCGCTTAAATTTTCACTTAAACTTTGGGTCAAAGTTCTTGAACCCACGGGTCCACCACTTTGTAGGTATCCCTCAACTACACGTTGAAACACCTCTCTCGAGCGATCGTTCATTTCTGTTAAGATATTGTTTAATGTATTCATAATTTTTCCTTACTTACTAATTAAAGTAACGATGGGGAAAAGGTCAATCGGGGTTGCAAACAACCTCAAAGCAAATGTATGCCTCTAAACAAAAAGGAAATTTTATGCGTCCATCTGGAAGAAAACTTGATGAACTTCGGTCAATTACGATTGAAACAAATATTACAAAACATGCCGAAGGCTCGTGTTTAATTAAAATTGGAGACACTCATGTTCTATGCACTGCTACGGTGGAAGATAGGGTACCACCCTTCGTAAAAGGATCAGGCTTAGGTTGGGTTACTGCAGAATATGGAATGTTGCCCAGATCTACAGGTAGTCGAATGCGCCGTGAAGCTTCTTCCGGAAAGCAAGGTGGTAGAACCATTGAAATTCAAAGGCTTATAGGGAGGTCCCTTCGGGCCGGTGTAGATCGAGTAGCCTTAGGAGAAAGGCAAATAACAGTTGATTGCGATGTAATTCAAGCGGACGGAGGTACACGATGTGCGTCAATAACTGGCGGCTGGGTTGCTCTTAAGTTAGCGATAAATAAACTGTTACGAGAAGGGGTACTATTAGGTGACCCGTTAATTTCCCCAATAGCAGCTATCAGTTGCGGAATTTACGCTGGTCAAACAATAGCCGACTTAGATTATGCGGAGGACAGTGAAGCAGGAGTGGATGGTAACTTTATAATGATGGGTTCTGGAAGTATGATAGAGACACAAATTAGCGCTGAAGGGTCTACATATTCGCGAAACCAATTAGATGAACTAATGGACCTTGCGGTGAAAGGAATCGGCGAACTGATAGTAGCTCAGGAAAAGGCAACTGCATGACACGCAAATTTACTGGTCAGGAACTAGTAATAGCTACTCACAACCAGGGTAAGCTTGAGGAAATAAAACATTTATTTGAGACGTTCAGTGTTAAGATCAGAGGCGCAGGGGAGCTTGGTATTATTGAGCCCGAGGAAACCGAGGATACGTTCGTTGGGAACGCTCGAATTAAAGCCCATTCTGCTGCAAAAGAGAGCCAAGTTCCCTCACTGGCAGATGATAGTGGTATAACCATTGACGCCTTAAACGGTGCTCCTGGTGTTTATACAGCCGATTGGGCCGAAACTTCCGGGGGGCGAGACTTTGTATACGCTATGGAAAAAACTCAAAATGCTCTGGCAGAAGTAGACGCCACCCACCCACGATCTGCACAATTTCGATGCACACTAGTTTTGGCTTGGCCAGATGGGCATGATGAAGTTTTTGAAGGTATAATAGCGGGTTCTCTGGTGTGGCCAATGCGTGGAGAAAATGGCCACGGTTATGATCCTATATTTCTACCTGATGGTTATAATCAGACCTTTGGGGAGATGGATAGGTGGGAAAAAAATAAGATAAGCCATCGCGCCGATGCTTTCACAAAATTATTATCAGGCTGCTTCTAGTTGGTTCAAGATTGGCAGAATGGTGGCTTCGGAGTCTATGTACACTGGCCATTTTGCGAGTCTAAATGCCCATACTGTGACTTCAACAGCCACGTCTCTCAGGAAATTGACCAACAAGCTTGGCTCCAAGCCTATTTAAAATGCCTTGATGACGCAGCACAAAAAATATCCCCTCGCTTACTTAACACTGTATTCTTTGGGGGAGGAACGCCAAGTCTTATGAGCCCCGACATAGTATCTGAGATTATTAATAAAATTAAATCTCTATGGCTCGTATCAAATGATCTTGAAATTACCCTGGAAGCTAATCCATCTTCTGTTGAAGCTGTAAAATTTACAGATTACCAGGCGGCCGGCGTCAACAGACTGTCTATTGGTGTACAGGCTCTAAATAACTCCGACCTAACGAGACTAGGGCGTCTTCACTCTGTCGAAGAGGCCATAAAAGCTGTTGAAATTTCAAATTCTATTTTTAAAGAGACAAGTCTAGATCTTATTTACGCCAGACAGGATCAAACAATTGATCAATGGTCTGCCGAGTTGAAGAGGGCAATTGAACTAGAAACTACTCACCTTTCTCTATACCAGTTGACGATTGAACATGGCACTGCGTTTGGAAACTTGTATAAAAAGGGAAAACTAAATGGGCTTCCTTCCGATGATCATGCAGCAAGCTTATATGAACTTACACAAGATTTATGTAATAAATACAATTTGACAGCTTATGAGATTTCCAATCACTCAAAGCCTAAGTCAGAAAGTAAACATAATTTAATTTATTGGAAATATGGCGATTATCTTGGGATTGGCCCAGGCGCTCATGGTCGTGTCACAATAAATAATAAAAAAATGGCTACAGAGGCAGAACGCAACCCTGATAAATGGTTGACCGCTGTTACAAACGAAGAAAACTATGAGTACGTGACCACGATCTCACCTTTAGATCAAGCAAAAGAATACATTTTAATGGGTTTACGTATTTCTGAGGGAATATCTCTTTCTAGATTAGACAGTATTTGTGATCACAAAATAAAAAATGACAATATTAGTCATCTTACAGATCTAGGACTAATAACTTTAAGCAACGAGAGGCTATCTGTAAATGCTAATGGGCGATTAGTATTAAACCGAATTATTGATAAGCTATTAGAAGATAGTTTTTATTAGTCTACCTAGTGCCAATTAAAACTTCTCGAACCCGCTCAAATTCTTCTAGAGTTTTGTATTTCAGAATTATGCTTCCGTTTTCATTACCAGAACTATGCTCGATAAGCACTGACACACCCAACGCCGAAGATAGTTCAGCCTCAAGCGCCATGGTATCCGTATCTTTTTGTTTTAATGTGGTTTTTCTGGATTTTTTATTTGATTTTTCACCACTCGACTGACTCAAAGACCTAACCAATTTCTCAGTTTCTCTTACAGAAAGGTTATTATTAATTATCAACCTTGAGATTTTGATTGCATCATCAGAAGACACTAAAACCTTTGCATGCCCAGCACTTATCTGCCCAGATATCAAGTAACTAATTATTTCATTAGGCAAATTCAATAATCTTAAAAGATTAGCAATATAACTCCTACTTTTCCCAAGAGCAGTCGACACCTGTTCTTGGGTTCTTCCAAACTTCTCCATAAGCTGTTGGTACCCACGAGCCTCTTCAATTGGATTTAATTCTTCACGCTGAATATTTTCAATTATTGCTATCTCAAGAACTTCGTTATCAGAAAACTCTCTTACTATCACTGGCAAAGCATCTAATTGGGCAAGTTGCGCAGCTCGCCATCTGCGCTCTCCAGCTATTATTTCAAACCCCGCACCATTAGACCTTTTTCTAACAATGAGTGGCTGTACTACACCTTTCTCTTGGATACTCTTTGATAGCTCCTGCAAACCTTTTTCGCTGAAATTTCGACGAGGCTGGTCAGGATTTGAGAAAATATTTATTATAGGCTCAGTGCGATAACCGGTAGTAGAGCCTGAAACGGTACTAGATGACACCTTAGTATCTGTAATAGCAGTAGCATCTGCAATAAGAGAGCTTAAACCCCTACCTAAACCTTTGTTTTTATTTGATTTATTACTCATTAAATTTACCCAGATTTTATGTTAGATATCTTTATTGTTTTTCAAAAACTCTTTACCTAGCCGTCTATAAGCCTGTGCCCCCCTAGATTTTGGCTCATAACTTAATACAGACATAGAGTGTGATGGCGCCTCACTAACCCTAACATTTCTCGGTATCACCGTTTTAAAAATAAGTTCACCCAGATTATCTCTAGCATCTTTCTCAACTTGCTGAGATAAGTTATTACGCCGATCAAACATTGTTAGCACCACACCTTCAAATCGAAGCTCTGTATTTACAGACTTTCTAACCTCACGAACAGACAGCATTAGTTGCGAAAGACCCTCCAAAGCAAAAAACTCACTCTGCAACGGTATGAGAACTGAGTTCGCAGCAACCATTGCATTTATAGTTAAGAGACTTAACGAGGGTGGACAGTCAATAAAAATAACATCATAACCCGCAAGCGGGCTCTGATCCTCACTGAACGCCTTAGAAAGCGCTGTACTAGGAGTTTTTGTCTTAATTAGCTCTATATCTGCTGAACTTAAGTCAACCGTCGATGGTATGATATGTAAGCCTTCCATAGCCGTTGGCAAAACAGCCTTAGAAATTGCCGTTTCCGCCAGCAGGACATCGTAAATGGTTAAACCCCTCTGGTCGTGATCAATACCAAGACCAGTAGAGGCGTTACCCTGTGGGTCTAAATCGATAATAAGAACTGTTTTCCCTAACTCGACCAAAGCAGCACTTAAATTTATTGTAGTTGTAGTCTTGCCAACACCACCTTTTTGATTAGTTACGGCCACCACCTTAGGGTCATTTTTAGAAACACTTCTAGACACTTTTAATTCCTCTTAAGACCAAGACGACAGACCCTTCGTGCAATGTGCTTTTAACAGCTTCATAGCTAAAAATCCATTTTTTTTGCGCCTCAACTAGCTCTGCCTTCCAGTTTTCTCCTTTTGCAAAAACAGCTACACCATCCTTCTCTAAATGGTTTTTTGCATATAAACATAGGGTTTTAAGCGGCGCTAACGCTCTAGCACTAACAATATTAGCAGACATTGGCGGCAGCTCTTCAATTCGATTATTATAAACTTCGACCTTTAAACCAAGCTCTCTACAAACTGTTTTTAAAAAGACCGCTTTACGGACATCAGCTTCCACCAAAAAAAGTTTATTTACTGGCTCTATCTCATCAGATAATATTGCAACAACCAAACCCGGCAAGCCACCACCACTGCCTAAATCAACCCATTTTCCTGCTTTTTCACCAACTGAAGAGAGAAACTGTGCACTATCTAGAACATGGCGATTCCAAAAATTATCGAGAGTTGACCTGGAAACAAGGTTAATTTTTGCGTTCCACTTGAAAAGTAACTTTTCATACTCTTTTAGTCTTAAAAATGTTTCACGTGAAACATTAAGCCCAGGCAACAAATTTATGTGTTTCATGCTGAGGCAGCTTTACCCATAAACTTTATCTTAGCCATTACCAACATCAACGCTGCGGGGGTTATTCCATCAACACGAGCAGCTTGAAGCATATTTGTTGGTCGCGCTTTGGATAGTTTTACCTTTAGTTCAGTAGAAAGTCCCTGTATTGAATTATAATCCAAACTTACTGGAATTAAGACTCTTTCGTCTCTTTTAATGGCGTCAATGTCTTTTCTTTGCCTCTCTAAATAGTTAGCATAAGTGGCATCTTTTTGTAATTGCTCAAGTATTTCCTCATCTATATCCTTCAAATTAGCGTTCAGCTTGAAAAGATCTTTATACGTGACGTTTGGGAACGCCAAAACCTGCATGAGAGTCCTACGGTTGCCATCTTGGCTAATAGGAATTCCACTTTTTATAAGGGAATTAGGTGTAAAAGTTTCACCCTCAAAAATTTTCCTCGCATCTGTTAATCTATTGATCTTACTTATAAAAAACTCTTTTCTTTCCCTGTCTATGCACCCAACATCGAGGCCTTTTGGGGTTAATCTTTGGTCTGCATTGTCCGCTCTAAGAGACAACCTGAACTCTGCTCTTGACGTAAACATCCTGTAGGGTTCTGTTACACCACGACAAACCAAATCATCGATCATAACACCAATGTAGCTATCAGACCGAGAAAATACGACCCCTTCAGAACAAAGGGACCTCCGACCTGCGTTCAAACCTGCAACTAAACCTTGTGCGGCAGCTTCTTCGTATCCTGTAGTTCCGTTTATTTGCCCAGCCAAATAAAGACCCTCAAACCCTTTCACCGCTAATGTGTCATCAAGAGACCGTGGATCGACATAATCGTATTCTATTGCGTATCCTGGTTGCAGTATTTTAACACCCTCCAAACCAACAATACTTTTCACATACTGTTCCTGTACCTCAATAGGTAGCGAAGTTGAAATACCATTTGGGTAAACCGTATTATTATTAAGCCCTTCTGGCTCAAGGAATATTTGATGGTAAGGCTTATCCGAAAACCTTACTATTTTATCTTCAATCGACGGGCAGTAGCGAGGACCAACACCCTCTATTTTACCACCATACATTGCTGATTTTTCAAGGTTTTTTCTAATAATGTCGTGTGTGTTTTCGTTTGTATAGGTTATACCACAAGATACTTGCTGAGCACTCGGGGTATTATTTAAAAAAGAAAACATGACAGGCTCATCATCGCCCGGCTGCTTCTCTATCCTATCCCAAGCTATTGTTCTCCCATCTAACCTAGGTGGTGTACCCGTTTTTAGGCGGCCAAAACCTAATCCGATATCTTTTATCCTGTCAGCCAGTAAGTTAGAGGGCTGGTCTCCCATTCGACCTCCAGGAAGGTTTTCTGTCCCTATGTGAATCCTGCCGTTCAGAAAAGTACCAGACGTAATAATGACAGAATTAGCAACTAACTTCGTATCATCTGATAGTTTTACGCCACAAGCACGATAACTATCCACTAGTAGGTCGACAACCTCACCCTCTACCAAGCTCAGACCAGTAACGCTCGCCATCCGCCGTTTCATTGCCGACTGATAGAGCGCTCGGTCAGCTTGGGCTCTTGGGCCCTGCACTGCTGGACCTTTTTTTCTATTCAATAAACGAAACTGTATACCCGCTTCATCTGCGGCCAGCGCCATCAAACCACCTAGGGCGTCTATTTCTCTGACCAAATGTCCCTTTCCCAAACCACCTATTGCAGGATTACACGACATTATACCAATATCAGAACTTTTCATCGTCACCAAGGCAGTACTAGCACCTACTCGTGCCGCCGCCGCCGCCGCTTCACAGCCTGCGTGACCTCCCCCAACAACAATTACATCAAATTGTTTCACGTGAAACACCTATTTGCCCAAACAAAAACTCGAGAATACCTCATCTAGTACATTCTCTAGACCGATTCTTCCAATTAAGCTATCTAAGGCGTGCGTTGCGGCTCGTATTTCTTCTGCCGTAATATCATATTGCTCCGGGCCGTAACCCAAGGAAACGATTGCGTTATCTAAAAAGTCTTTAGCATTCACCATTGATATTCGATGTCTTTCTCGAGTTGCAATTCCCACATCTTGCGCTTTATTATTAAAAATATACCATATATTGTTTTTTAAGTCATCTACACCGGCACCTGTGATTCCCGAAACACCCCCTTTCAGACCTTCATCATCTTTCGCGATACACACTATATCAGTGGTCTTTGGTTCCATACCATCAGGGTACTCTCCATCCGTACTCAAAACTATCCGAAGGTCACTTAGGCTTGATCTTTCTAAAGCACGGCTAATTCCAATCTCTTCCACCAAATCACTTGCCACACGTATCCCTGCTGTATCCAAAAAGGTGACAGGCAGCCCGAATAAATCAAGCCTTACCTCAATTATATCCCTCGTCGTCCCAGATATACTCGACGTTATGGCAGCGTCCCTTCCAGCCAGAAAGTTTAATAAAGTGGACTTACCAAGATTTGGCGCCCCGACAATCGCTACCTCAAAACCAGACCTAATTCTTTCTGCCGTATGAACCCCAACGATTTCCTTATCAAGCTCATTAGCTACAGTATTTATCAGTATTTCTACTTCTGATGATACATCATCCGGCACTTCTTCATCTGCAAAATCTATAGTTGCGACCAATAATGCTGCCGCTCTAGTAAGTTTTTCCCTCCATTCATTGCTTTTCTTCCCAAGCGCACCTGTAAAAACTCTCCCAGCCTGCCTAAGCTGTGCCTCTGTTTCTGCATCAATAAGATCGCCAAGCCCCTCTACTTGAGCCAAATCCATTTTACCATTGTCGAGAGACCGCCGCGTAAATTCACCAGCTTCCGCCTGCCTTAAGCCACTGATATTGTTTAATGTTTTAATAGTTAATGCAACAACGGCATGTGAGCCGTGTAAATGAATCTCTGCCACATGCTCCCCTGTAAAACTATATGGTTCACTAAATATCAGTATTAGTGCTTCATCAATAAAGCTACCATCTGGCCCATACACTGTACGAAGTTTTGGTTTGGTTCCCCTCAGCTCTGATCTTGTTATAAGTTCTACAGCAGTTATTGCTTCCGAACCAGACAGTCTGATTACAGATATGCCAGCCCTACCAGGGGCTGATGCTAGTGCAAAAATGGTATCCAAAAGACAACTCTTAGTGGTTTAGGTATTCATCGAGTCAAAGAATTCCGAGTTTGTTTTTGTCTGTTTTAACTTTGATAACAAAAATTCTATACCGTCTGTTGTGCCCATGGGATTTAAAATTCGTCTCAACACAAACGTCTTTTGCAAATCAGTTTTATCAACGAGCAATTCCTCTTTCCGAGTACCAGATTTTAATATATCAATTGCTGGGAAGACGCGTTTATCTGCGACTTTACGATCCAAAACAATTTCACTGTTACCAGTCCCTTTAAATTCTTCAAAAATAACCTCATCCATTCGGGAACCAGTATCTATCAACGCGGTTGAAATTATTGTCAACGACCCACCTTCTTCTATATTTCGCGCCGCACCAAAAAAACGCTTTGGCCTCTGCAACGCATTTGCATCCACACCGCCTGTCAAAACTTTACCAGAAGACGGTATCACCGTATTAAAAGCCCTACCCAATCTCGTTATAGAGTCTAGCAAAATAACCACATCGCGCTTGTGTTCTACAAGGCGTTTAGATTTTTCTATAACCATTTCAGATACAGCTACGTGCCTCGTGGCTGGCTCATCAAATGTCGAGGATACAACCTCTCCTTTAACAGATCGTTGCATATCGGTAACTTCTTCTGGTCGTTCATCAATGAGCAGAACGATTAAATAACACTCTGGATGATTTTTTTCGATACTATGGGCTATATTTTGTAATATTACAGTCTTGCCAGTACGTGGTGGAGCAACTATTAAAGATCTTTGGCCTTTACCAATTGGAGCCACCAAATCAATAACGCGCGCAGACCGGTCCTTAACCGTTGGGTCTTCTATTTCCATTGTCATGCGTTCGTCAGGATATAACGGTGTTAAGTTATCGAATGCTATTTTGTGTTTTGCTTTTTGGGGATCTTCAAAGTTTATCTGGTTTACACCAACTATCGCGAAATATCGTTCACTCTCATCTGGCGCCTTAATCATTCCCTCAACTGTATCACCTGTTCTTAAGGAGAATTGACGTATAATTTCTGGTGAGACATATATATCATCTGGGCCCGGTAAATAGTTTGCTTCCGGTGCTCGTAGAAAACCAAAGCCATCTTGTAGAACTTCTAGGACACCTTCTCCAAAAACTTCCCAACCTTCGTCTGCACGTTCTCTGAGAATTTGAAACATCATTTCGCCTTTACGCATTGTAGAAGCGTTTTCAATCTCTAGTTCCTCTGCCATCGAAAGTAAGTCTTTAGGACTCTTTAATTTAAGATCAGACAGGTTTAACTTTTGAGCAGACATAACTAACCCTTTTAATTTTATATTTATGGAAACGGTATCCAGAAGAGGACCAGACTCGTGGTAATAAAAATACTACGAAAAGTCAATAAATTTTAGAATTTCAATACAACCGAAAGAACTATCACTATCAGTAACACCGTTGGTACCTCATTTAGTAATCGGTACTGTTTACCAGACAAAGTATTGCTTCCTTCTTTGAACTCAACAATTTTTAAGCCCAACCAAATATTGAAGAATGTCATACATAATATAGAAACTAGTTTAAACCATACCCACATTTGTGAAAAATCTATTATGCCGGGGGTTACAGATAATAAGATACCACATATCCATGACACGATCATGGCAGGATTCATAATATACGCATGAAGTTTCTGCTCCATTATTAAAAACACGTCATTAAGATTATCCTGACCATTCGATTTTTCAACATGATAAACAAAAATACGAGGGAGATAAAATAAACCGGCCATCCAGGATATAACCGCTATAATATGAAACGATTTAACCCAGGGATAAAAAGTCGTAAGCAGATCACTCATTAATTTAACCACCTATCTTACTAATAAATAAATATTATAAGAAAAGAGTTGTTTAAGTAATAGAGAAAAGCAGTGTCGTGGATTAAATTTTATTAATGTAATATTAACAGAGTTATTATATGTAAAATAATTATTTTTATATAATAAAAACAAATATTTAAATAAACATTTACAAAATAATAAACAGAGATATGTAATCTAAACTTATCCTTATACATTGTATAAAACTCACTTAAAAAATATTAGCATGTCATAGAGATTCAAAAACAAGTAATATTCATAATAACAAATCAAACATATTAAAGATTTATCAACATGACGACAGACATTATATTAGCATCAAAATCTAAAGTAAGAGCGTTACTTCTTAAGAATGCCGGGCTAAGTTTTGTAAGTGTGGATGCTGCTATAGACGAAGAACAATTAAAGCTATCTTATATAGATGCGGGGTATACACCGCGCGACGTTGCAGATGTTTTGGCAGATATGAAAGCAAAAAAACTATCGAATAGATTCCCAAACCAACTTGTCATTGGATGTGACCAGATACTTTCCTTTAGAGAGCAAATAATATCGAAAGCCAAAAATACTAATGATTTGGTACACCAGTTGAAAGTCTTAGAAGGAAACGAGCACATAGTTTATTCAGCTTCGGTGGTATATATTAATAACAGACCAGAATGGCGATTTATTGGCTCTGCGAACATGACTATGCGAAACCTGTCTGATGATTTTATATTAAAGTATGTTGAAGACAATTGGAATACAATACAGCACAGTGTTGGTGGCTACGAAATCGAAAGCGCTGGTGCCTCTTTGTTTTCAAAAATAGATGGAGATTATTTTAGCGTGCTAGGTATTCCGATACTACAACTAATAGATTACCTTATTAACCGAGGGGTAATTAAACAGTGAATATGTCGAAAGCACCAGTAGCTGCGGTTATTGGCCATCCTGTAAACCATTCTAGATCACCAAGAATGCATAATTATTGGTTGGCGCAGTTTGGACTTGAGGGATATTATATACCGCTTGATATAGATCCAAAGAAGTTCGAGAGGAGCATTCGTAATCTACCAGAGTTGGGATTCGTGGGTGCTAACATTACAATTCCGTACAAAGAAAAAGTATTAAAAATAGCGGATAAGATTTCAGATAGAGCTGCTTTAGTTGGAGCAGCCAACACTCTTACTTTTTTACAAAACGGTGGAATCTATGCTGATAATACAGATGGTTATGGATTTTTACAAAATATAAAATCAAAGTATAAAGACTGGAGCGCTAGGGAGGGCATATCAGTAGTTTTTGGGGCAGGCGGAGCATCAAGAGCAATACTTGGAGCGCTAATTGAGGATGGTGCCAGTGATATAATTTTAACTAATAGGACAAGGTCTAGGGCAGATCAGTTAAGGTCTGATTTTGGAGCAAAGGTCAAAGTAGTTGAGTGGATGAAGATCCAAAACTATTTAAGTGATGCATCGACAATTGTAAATACAACATCTCTTGGTATGATGGGTAACACAGACCTACCGATACCGCTAAATACGTTGAAAAAAAATACACTGGTCACCGATATTGTTTATACTCCTATTGAAACCCATTTATTGGCTACTGCAGCCAAAATGGGCTGTAGAACAGTAGATGGCTTAGGAATGTTAATTCATCAAGCAATCCCAGGTTTTGAACGCTGGTTTGGTATTAAGCCGGGTGACACTCAACCTCTCAGAGAGCTACTGATTAAGTGATGATAAAAATTGGATTAACCGGTTCAATGGGCATGGGGAAGACCACTACCGGAAAAGTTTTTGAAAAATTTGGTTGCGCTGTTTGGGATGCAGACAAAACAACACATAAGTTGTACTCTAAAGGAGGAAAAGCTGTTACTACTGTAGCTAAATTATTTCCGTCATCGGTTGAAAACGGCTCTATTTCACGAAGCAAGTTAAAAGCGTTGTTAAGTAATGCTCCAGATAAGCTTAAAGTTTTAGAGAAAGCAGTGCACCCTTTAGTTCTTGAGGACAGACAAAACTTTCAAAACAATACAAAAAAAGAAATAGTTGTTTTTGATATTCCGCTCTTATTTGAAATCGGCGCAGATAAGGACATGCATAAGACTGTCTGCGTGTTTACCAGTTATGAAAACCAATTGGAACGGCTTATGAATAGAAGCCATGGTAGTGAGCAGTATTTTAAAGAACTATTGTCAAAGCAAATGCCGAGTAATGAAAAGTGTGAAAGGTCAGATTATGTGATTGAAACATCGACGCTCACTTCGGTTGAAAAAAGAGTCAAAGAAATATTAAAGGACATAGAAACACAAAAACATGCGTGAAATAGTTTTAGATACTGAAACGACAGGGCTTGACCCATATGATGGGCACCGAATAGTAGAAATTGGCGCGGTTGAACTGTTTAATCATGTGCCTACAGGCAATGTGTATCACCAATATATAAACCCTGTTAGAAAAATGCCAGAACAAGCATTTGCCGTACATGGTTTGAGCGATAAGTTCCTTTCTGACAAACCTAAGTTTGTCGATATTGCAACGGAATTTTTAGATTTTATAGGTTCTGAAAAGTTAGTTATTCACAATGCTTCTTTCGATATGAAGTTTATAAATTATGAACTTTCGACGATCAAACGGGAGGAAATTTCACACGATCGGGCAGTTGACACATTAACAATTGCAAGAAAAAAATTTCCCGGATCACCAGCCTCTTTAGACTCCCTGTGCAGAAGATTCAAAATTGATAACACAGCGAGAGTAATGCATGGCGCACTTCTCGATAGTCAAATTCTAGCAGAAGTATATTTAGAATTAATTGGCGGAAAACAGCCAGATTTCATTTTGAGCGCTTCAAGCGTATCTCTAAAAAATAAAGAGTCTACACAAACAAAGAAAATAACAAATGTTAGGTCGAAGCGATTAGAACCTAGATTAACACTTGATGAACAAAAAAAACATAAAGCTCTTATTAAGCTGCTTGGAGACGGTTCTATGTGGTCGAAAATTTTAAATAACGACTATTAGTCTCAGTGCTTTAGGTTTGAAGCACTTCCCTTCGCAGCATTTTTTCGTCTTTCCATTTCTTGTTTATATAATTTGAGAAAATCTATATTTTCTAAGTTCAGTGGTGGGAACCCACCATCACGAGTAATATCACTTACTATTCTCCTTAAGAACGGGAATAACATTCTTGGACATTCTATTAGCAAATAAGGATGTAATTGGTCTTCTGGAATATTTTCGATTTGAAAAACCCCACCATAATCAAGCTCTAAAACAAAAAGAATATCGTTGGTACCTTTAGATGTACTATCAACTCGAAGCTTTATTATAACATCAAACTGATTATCCGCCGTTCTCTTTTTCGCGTCTATATTTACATTTACTTGCATTTCTGGGTTCAGTTCGCCGTCAACACCTTTCTGTGCAAGTATATTTTCGAATGATAAGTCCCTTACATACTGTGCTAATATATTCATTTTTGGTGGGTTAATCTGTTCTGTTTTTTTTGCCATCGATATCTCCTATTGAGTAGTAAAATTTATAGATGAATTAATAGGCACTCAATCTTTTGAGGTAGGGGTTTTTTTCCACGGTGATCTTTCATTGGGTGTTACGTCTGTATATTCGGCGTCGTAGATATTTTCATATTTATTAGAAGTTTCAACATCTATATCGCTTACATGAAAAAATCTTTTTTGGAGCTGTTTAATAAGCCAATATCGAAAGGCTGGAATGAGTAGTAGAAAACCGAAAATGTCAGTGAAAAAACCTGGTGTAAGTAACAAAGCACCTGCAAAAAGGACCAAAATTCCGTGACCAATTGGTTCAGAAGGGTTTTCAAGGTTGTTAGTCTTTTTTTTAAAAAGATCGAAAAGTTGAGAGGCCTGTTGTTTAACAAAGACTGTTCCTGCAAGCGCTGTTAGCAATACAACCATGATTGTTGGTATTAAGCCAATTGCACCACCCACTTTTATGAACAAGACGATCTCAATTAATGGAACAGTGAAGAATAAAATAAAAAGCCACATCTAATTTCTTTTCCTTGTTGCACATTAGTGGACATTAACACGGTTAGCACCTACATAAGTAACTGAAGGTGAAATTACCACTATCGCATTGATTGGGAGCGTGAAATGAGTCCAGCGATTATTGAAATTCTTGTTTTGGCAGGAATAGCCATTTTTTTGGTTTTAAGACTAAAGAATGTTTTGGGTACGCGAGAGGGCTTTGAAAAGCCACCACTGCAGGAAAGTTCCCCATCTAAAAAGAATAGAGATTTTCGCGTCATTGATGGAGGTGAGGATACTGATATAACCGACAACATTGATAAAAAAAGCCCATCCGCAGATGCTTTAGCGCGTATGAAAAAAGTAGACAATGGATTTTTAGTAAACGAATTTTTGTCGGGCGCAAGGTCAGCATATGAAATGATTTTAATGGCGTTCGAGAATGGTGATCTTAAAGAGGTAGAGGTTTTTCTTGACGCTGACGTACAAGACGCGTTCCAACAGGTGATAAATACGCGTGCTGAAAAGAAGCTCAAGGTTGTAGCAGAATTTTATGGAATAAGAGAACTAAGTTTAAAAAGCGCTGATTTTGATGAGAAAACTAAGATAGCAGAACTTTCGGTAGCATTTACTGGCGAGCTCTCTTCTGTAGTTAAAAATGAAGAAGGGGAAATTATCGAGGGAGATGCTAAACAAGTGAAAAGGCAAAAGGACACATGGACGTTCTCTCGTGATTTATCATCAACTGACCCTAATTGGCTGCTTGTAGCCACCAGCAGTTAAAGTTTAGAATAATTTATTATTAAACCTTATTAATTAGATTTTTTGGTGTCAAATTATGAAAGGGAAAAAATTAAGCTCAGAAGATTTGAAGCTTTGGGACAAAGTTACTGGATCTACGAAGCCCCTTGATAAAAAGAAACCCGTCGTACACGATACTCCTCCAAAAAAAAACAATCTAAGGAGTGTGATAAAACCTCAGAGGGTTTCTCCAAAAATAAAGACGCTCTCACAGTCAGCGAATGAACCATTTCAAAAAAAAGTGATTTTAGAGAACTCACAAAAAGTAAAAATGGACATGAAGGCATTTACAAAGCTAAAAAAAGGTAAGCTCGAACCGGAAGACACCCTTGACCTTCATGGCATGACTTTGGAAACAGCCTTTCCGGCTTTATCAAGCTTCATTAGCAGAGCACACAGCACTCAAAAAAGACTGGTGTTAGTAATAACTGGTAAAGGTAAAAACACTGATCCAGGTTATGCTGTTCCTCAGCGCAATGGCGTTTTAAGGTCTCAGGTTCCGATTTGGCTTAAAGAGCCTAGGCTTTCTAGTTTAGTCCTTCAAATAGAGCGGGCTCACCATAGACATGGAGGACTAGGGGCTTTCTACATTTATTTACGCCGCAACAGAGCAAATTAAGCTGAAAATAAATTAACATATTTTGAGAATGTTAGCCTCATCATGTAGGTTTTTCGTTGTATATATGGGCTCAAAATTATATAGCACGCTAAAATTTACTGGAGAAATGAATGATAAATTCAGAGTTAGAAAAAGCAATTGAGGGTGCTTGGGGTGTTCGAGAAGAAATAAATCCTTCAACAAAAGGTGAAAAAAGAGAAGCCATCGAAAGCACATTGTCTGCACTCGATAGTGGAAATCTACGTGTCGCTGAAAAAACAGATAAAAATGATTGGGTAGTTAATCAATGGGCAAAAAAGGCCGTATTACTAGGTTTTAGGCTCAAAGATATGGAGATACACGATGGTGGACCACAAAAATCCGGTTGGTGGGACAAAGTCGACAACAAGTTTAGAGGGTGGACCAGTAAAGATTGGAAAAATGCAGGTTTTCGGGCTGTTCCAAGCTGTATTGTAAGAAAGTCAGCTTATATTGCGCCCGGAGTAGTACTTATGCCATCGTTTGTTAATCTTGGAGCATATGTCGACGCTGGAACAATGGTCGATACGTGGGCTACAGTTGGTAGCTGTGCTCAGATAGGAAAAAACGTTCATTTATCTGGAGGTGTTGGTATAGGAGGAGTACTAGAACCAATGCAAGCATCTCCAACAATTATTGAGGATAATTGTTTTATAGGTGCTCGTTCTGAGGTTGTAGAGGGCGTAATCGTTCGTGAAGGATCTGTTCTAGGAATGGGAGTTTATGTAGGACAATCGACAAAAATAGTAGATCGGGAATCAGGTGAAGTAATGTATGGTGAAGTTCCTCCTTATTCAGTAGTTGTTTCTGGCTCAATGCCAACCAAGAATAATATAAGCTTATACTGTGCAGTAATTGTTAAAAGGGTCGACGCAAAAACCCGCAGTAAAACGGGAATAAATGATCTACTTCGTGATTGAACATTGATATGGCAAACTCAGAAAAGGAAGTTTTAATTTCAATAAAAGATTTTCTAAGATATTTAGTAACAACTGTTAAGCAAACAGCTAATAACTAAATTTTATGAGCAAAATCTCTGATACCATAAAAAATCAACGCGCTGTATACACCTTAGAGATAAATTTAGGGCGTTCTAGGGATGATGGGCTTCCAAAAAAGGCTACGGGAGCGATATTAATCTGTTACTCTACTGGTATCTCCGAAGATGAAGCTGTACGCGAAGCTGTTGCAACATTAAGGCGTTTAAATATGGCGCCGCTTAACGTTGTTGGTTATGGGTCAATTCAAGATAGACTAGAAGATGGACATGAAATTGATGATGAGGAAAATAATCTCATGGCGCGTGCGTTAGATGAGAACTCAGTCATTGTCGCACATGTAATGCCTTTATTTGGAAATGATATTGAGGCAGATAAAATAAATTGAGGCGTATTGTTTTTTTTGATCTAGATGGGACCCTTACGGACGCAGGGCCAGGAATTAAGGCAAGTATTAACTATGCATTAAATAAAATGAACCTTGAAGAGTTGGGGTGGGATAGTGATTGGGTTGTCGGCCCCTCTCTTTGGGGCACTTTCAAGAAACTTGGCGTTATTGAGGAACGTCTAGATGAAGCAGTTAGTTTATATCGGGATCGATATAATGTGAAAGGATACATTGAAAACAGAGTATATGAGGGTATCCCTGATCAGCTTGCTACCTTGAAATCCATGGGTTATGTTCTTTGTGTAGCCACAGCCAAGCCAACTATTTCTGCCATTTCTATATTAGAGTATTTTGAATTAAGACAACATTTCTCATATGAATTTGGTTCAAATTTAGATGGTTCTTTATCTGACAAATCTGCTTTATTGAAACATGCTTTGGAAGTTACTGGCATTGATCCAAAAGATTCATTGATGATTGGTGATAGAGAGTACGATATTTTTGGCGCTAAATCTAACTTGATTAAATCTATAGGAGTAAGCTATGGGTACGGATCAAAAAATGAATTGAAGGAAGCTCATGCCGACTGTCTTATAGAGACACCGATGGAGCTGGTAGGTGCTGTAAAGCAACTACTACCTATTTAAGGTGATATTATGAGTGAAATCGACCCAGTACTACTTACCTCAGATCTTATAAAGTGCCAATCTGTTACCCCTGAAGAAGCGGGAGCAATTGATCTATTGGAGGTTTTACTTCGAAAAAAAGGGTTCGCTTGCTCTCGAATAAGTCGTGGAGGAATAGAAAACCTTTTTGCGCGTTGGGGCACTGGTACGGTGGGTAGAAGTTTCGCTTATAACGGGCATACTGATGTAGTTCCAATTGGGGATCCGAAATCATGGACAGTAGACCCATTTGGGGCTGAGGTAAAAAACGATTATTTATTTGGCCGTGGCGCAACAGATATGAAGTCAAGTGTTGCAGCGTTTGTGGCCGCGGCAATTGATTTTGTTAAAAAAACCCCACCTAATGGCTCAATTGTTATTATGATCACTGGCGATGAAGAAGGTGAAGCTAAGCATGGAACAGTGGCAATATTAGATTGGATGCATGAAAATGATGAAAAAATTCACCACTGCCTTGTGGGTGAACCAACATGTCCTAATTACTTGGGTGAAATGGTAAAGATTGGACGAAGAGGTTCAATAACAGCAAAGTTTTCTATAAAGGGTGTGCAGGGCCATACCGCTTATCCTCATTTAGCAGTAAATCCTCTGGTCGCAATAGTACTTTTGATGAATGCTCTTACACAAGAAAACTTGGATCAAGGTTCAGAGCATTTTGATCCATCAACTTTAGCGTTTACCACAATTGATACTGGAAACCCTGCAAACAATGTGATTCCAGAAAAAGCAACAGCGACAGTCAATATTAGATTTAACGATAACCATACTGGTGATACGTTGAGTAGTTGGCTGAAAAATGTTTCAGATGAGGTTTCCTTGAAAACGGGTACAGAGATAGTAGTTGATACACATACGGCAGGAGAGAGTTTCCTTACACCGCCTGGGCTATTATCAAATATAGTTTGTAAGTCTATTCACCAAGAGATTGGGGTAGAGCCTGTACTTTCTACTTCTGGCGGAACATCTGATGCGCGATTTATAAAAAATGTCTGTCCCGTTGTGGAGTTTGGGTTAGTCGGAAAGACTATTCACGCGATTGATGAGCGGGTTGAATTAAGTCAAATATATGAATTAAAAAAGGTCTATTCACGTATTTTGGAAAATTATTTTGCCGAAATATAAGCCAATCTTGGTTGTTATGGTGAAAGAGCCCCGTCCTGGAAAAGTTAAAACTCGCTTGGGAAACGATATTGGTATGGTAAATGCAGCTTGGTGGTATAGGCACCAAAGCTTGTCAATTCTGCGTTCCGTTATAAATCCCAAATGGAATACAGTCATTGCTGTGACGCCAGATATTGAAGGGCGACGAAGCAGAGTTTGGCCACGTGAATTAAAGCGAATTTCTCAAGGCATGTCTGATCTAGGAGAAAGAATGCTCAAGATATTAGATAGTTTTCGCTTCAGTCCTATTTGCATTATAGGCTCTGATATTCCAGACGTTAGTTCCAAAAACATTGAGAGGGCTTTCAAACTTTTGATGAATAAAGACTTCGTTTTGGGACCTACCCTTGATGGTGGATTCTGGCTTTTTGGCGCTAGAAAAACTAGGGCGATATCAAGAAAAACATTTAAAAAAGTCAGATGGTCTTCAATCCATGCTTATGATGATACAATAAAAACTCTGGAAACTGATAGATGGGCTTCGTGTGATGTGTTGAGTGATGTGGATAATGGAAGTGATTACATGAACTCACAGAAGAGAATAATATTTTGAGTGTTAAAAGATAGATGCCCTACTGCCCCTCTAAAGATGAAATAATTAAATGGGTAAATGAAAACCCCACTTTATCTAAAAGAAAAGATATCGCTAATGCCTTTAGGTTAAGGGGTTCAATTCGTATCGAACTGAAGAACATATTGCGAGAATTAGAAAAAGATGGGACTCTTTTGAAGGCTAATAAAGTATACCGCTCTCCAAATACTACCGATAGAATTCTTATTTTAAAGGTTATGGCACCGACTAGTGACGGCGAGATTTTCGCTCGCCCTGTCCATTGGGACGAGGCTATTGAAGAGCCAATTGTTTATATTAAGCATGATAAGAATACAGGTGATTTATCTTTTGGCGATCGTATTCTTACTCAAATAACGTCGGTCGATACTAACAATTTTGATTATGTCGGAAAAGTTATTAAGAAAATTGATAGGTCTTCATCAAAACACCTTGGAATTTTTCGAAACACACAAAATGGACCCAGAGTTAGGTCCGTAGATAAGTCTCGTCGCGATTGGCTTGTGGAGCTAGACGAGGGTGTGGTTGTTAAAGATGGAGAATTAGTTGAAGTAGAAAAAATTACATCAGAAAAGAGAATTCGTTCCGAAAAGGTTCGTATTTCGGAAAGATTAGGCGATCCATCGGCTCCGAGATCAATATCTCTAATTGCTATTCATCAACATAAAATTTCTAATACTTTTCCGGACGAGGTGCTGCTTGAATCTCAGAAATCAACGCTGATAGAAAATAAAAAGTGGGATGATTATACTGGTATACCGTTTGTTACAATAGATCCTGGAGACGCTCGTGACCATGATGACGCTTGTTATGCAAAGCCTGACGAAGATCTAGCAAATCCTGGAGGACATTTGATTTGGGTTGCTATTGCGGATGTGGCTCATTTTGTACGCTCTGGAAGCCCAACAGATAACGAGGCGCGTTTAAGGGGTAATTCAACTTACTTTCCAGACAGAGTTGTTCCAATGTTACCTGACAGACTTTCTGGAGATCTTTGCAGCTTGCATGAGGGTGAAAATAGAGCATGCATAGTTGTAAAAATACAAATTGATTCAGCTGGTAAAAAATTAAGCCATAAATTTTCGCGAGCAATTATTCAGTCTGGTGCATCTCTGGAGTATGGTGAAGTACAAGAGGCCATGGATAAAGGTACCGGAAGAGCAAAAGTTCTCAATCTTTTAGATACAGTATTAAAGCCATTATACTCAGCATATTATAGCTTAAAAATTTCTAGAGAGACTAGAGGACCTCTTGAATTGAATTTGCCTGAACGGCAGATAAAAATCGATGAAAAAGGGATTGTTACAGAAGTTAGGTTCAAAGAAAGATTAGAAGCTCACAAATTAATAGAAGAGTTTATGATTCTTGCGAACGTCTGTGCCGCCGAAACATTATCTGAAAATAAAATACCAACAGTTTTTAGGGTGCATGAAGAGCCTGAGAAAGAGAAGATAGAGGTTTTGAGAAAGACAGCCCGCTCAGCAGGGTTAAATTTGCGGAAGGGGCAAAATATAAAGGCTATTCACATCAACGAATTATTAGCTCAGGCAGAATCAGTGCCTTTTCGTGACTTGATAAATCTCTCCACTTTACGTTCTATGAATCAAGCTTATTACTCACCTGAAAATTTTGGTCATTTTGGCTTATCTTTATCCAAATATGCCCATTTCACTTCACCTATAAGACGTTATTCTGATCTTATTGTTCATCGTGCTTTGATATTTGCGCTTGGTTTAGGTGATGATGGTCTCAAAAATACAGATATCGATAATATTAGCCATACGGCAGAAAAAATATCTGAATGTGAACGCCGCTCTATGGTTGCAGAGCGTGATACTAATGACCGGTACCTTGCTCAATTTTTAGCAGAGAAAATTGGAAGCGAATTTTGTGGAAGTATAAGTGGGGTTTCAAACTTTGGGATATTTGTCAGGCTTGATGAGACGGGAGCAGATGGTATCGTTCCAGTAAGAACTATAGCTCAAGAATATTTTAAATACGATAAATCTGCAAATAGACTGATTGGCTCAAAAACAGGACTTATGCTCGAATTAGGAATGTCAGTTAGGGTTATACTTAAAGAGGTTGAGCCATTGGCTGGTGGTATAGTTTTTCAACTTACTCAGCTTGAAGATGAACCTCTAACGAGTGTTAGTAGAATTACCCAGTCTAAATTTACTAAGAAAAAAAACAAAAAAACAAAAAATAAAAATGCAAAACACAGAGTTAAGACTAGAGAGAAAAAAGTGTAATTTATACTTACTCTCCATAGGGTATCCAGATTGTTTTGTTTTCTGTTGAATTTATCAGGAATTCTTTGCCGAAACCTTCCTCGCTATACCAGTCTCGCGTGAAGCCATTGTTTACCCATGTGCGTTTTAAATTACTTGAAGATGCTCTTTCTATATCTTTAGATATATCAGAAGTTGAGAAGCTCCAGACGCTTTCAATATCCATATGACTAGCCATTTCGAATGCTAAATCACTGTGTTTGCCAGTAATTATATTAACAGACCCTGGAGGAACGTCTGAGGTATCTAAGACTTGATAGAAGTCTGTAACAACAGGGGAAAAAAGCTCTGAAGGAATAATAATCGATCGATTTCCAGTGGCGAATAAAGGCGCCATTGCTGATATAAATCCAAGCAGAGGGTACTTGTCATCACATATAACGCCACAATTGCCTATTGGTTCGTTCATCACCAGCGCTATGGCTTTTACAGGCACGTTTCTGGCGCTACCATCGAATTTATCTGCCCAAGCAGCATAGAAAAATAATCTTTGAATACTAAATTCAACCTCATTTTCAGAACCAGAGTTACCAGTTAATGTTTGCAGCGTTTTCACAAACTCTGCCTTTCTTGCTGATAGGTTTTCGGCCATGTAATATAGTATTTGAGCTCTTAAGTGTGCGGTAGAGTGTGACCAAGCTTGTGCAGAGTTCATAGCCTCCACGGCGTTTCGAATATCTTTGCGGTTTGACAAAGGGACCTGGGTTAAAGGTTTTCCCTCATGATCGAAAATTGACTGTGAATAGCCACTGTCTGGTCTACATTGCTTTCCTCCAATATACAGCTTTGCTGTTCGGTCAATATAATCATCCTTAATACTCTGTTTTTTAATTGTTTTAATTTTCTTACTTTTTGAAGAGTATTTTTTTGGCTTAGTGTATGCTAACAGGCCTTCCCATCCACCCTCTCGGCCAAAACCACTTTGCTTTAGGCCGCCAAACCCAGCAGCAGCGTCAAACATATTTGTTCCGTTTATCCATATTACACCAGCCTTAATTTTTGGTGCTAACTCCAAGCATAAATTAATATTTTCAGTCCATATTGAGGCCGCAAGCCCAAACATAGTGTTATTTGATAATTCTATGGCTTCAGAAGGGGTTCTAAATGTTGTGCAAACCAGTATTGGGCCAAAAATTTCTTCTTGCATGAGTGGATCAGCTGTATGCAAGTCTGTGATTAAGGTCGGGGGAAAGAAACAGCCCTTCTCTGGTACTGTTGATGAAGCTTGATAAACTTTTCCATTCGTTTGAGAAACCATTTGAGTAATTTTTTTGTGCTGTTTTTTATCTATAATGGCACCCATGTCTATGGACTTATCCAGAGGATCGCCCAAGCGTAGATTTTTCATTCTAGCTTTAAGTTTTCCATAAAATTGTTCTGCAATTGCTTCATGCACCAACAGACGGGAACCGGCACAACAAACTTGCCCTTGGTTAAACCAAATTGCGTCAACAACGCCTTCTACAGCGCTATCGAGGTCTGCATCATCAAACACGATAAATGGGGATTTTCCGCCTAACTCAAGCGTTAAAGATTTACCCGATCCAGCTGTTCTTTCTCTTATTAATTTTCCAACTTCCGTTGAGCCGGTAAATGCAATTTTATCGATATCTTTATGACCAACAATCATTTCGCCAACTTTGCCATCGCCAGTTACAATATTTACGAGACCATTTGGGACGCCTGCTGACACGCACAGTTCAGCGAATAAAAGAGCTGTTAAGGATGTATACTCGGCAGGCTTCAGTATCACAGCATTTCCCATTGCTATGGCTGGTGCTATTTTCCATGAAAGCATTAGAAGTGGAAAATTCCATGGAATGATTTGACCACATATTCCGATTGGCGAACGAGTTGGAAGTTCAGCCTGCATTATCTGAGCCATTCCAGCGTGATAATAGAAGTGTCTTTGAGCAAGAGGAATATCAATGTCACGAGACTCTCTTATTGGCTTTCCATTATCTAAAGTTTCTAGAACAGCGAAAAGCCGAGAATTTTTCTGAAGAAGACGTGCTATAGCGTACAGAATTCGAGCACGTTTATGGTCATTTTCCTTAGACCATTTTTTTTGAGCGGCTTTAGCTGCTTTTACTGCGTAGTCTATATCGGTTGGTGACGATTGACCAATTTTTGCCAATATTTCATCGTTAGCTGGGTTTATAGTATCAAAATGATCTTCGCAGCTTCTCCATTTGCCATTAATAAAATTTCCAAAGTTATACTTGTGCTTTTTCAGCCAATTTTGAGCCTCCAAAGCGCTTTCAGGTGCCAAACCATAATCCATTTTATCAAAGATACTTTTAATTTGCATGTTCTACCCCAACGGATGTCGATAACTAGCCGAATAAGAACCGGTTAGATAGTGTTCTAATTGTCTTTCAATATCTCCTAGAAGACTAGATGCTCCAAAGCGAAATAAAGAAGCATCCAACCAATCATTTCCTAATTCTTCCTTCATAAGACTTAGATAAACTAGAGCGTCTTTTGCTTTTGAGATTCCACCTGCTGGTTTATAACCTACTTTAAACCCCGTTCTTTCCCAGTACTCTCGGATTGCACGCACCATAACAATAGAAATACTGAGTGTAGCATTAACACTCTCTTTTCCTGTCGAGGTTTTTATGAAATCAGCTCCTGCCATCATACAAACCATCGATGCACGCGCAACATTTCGTAAACTTCCCAATTCACCAGTCGCTAAGATTGTCTTAAGGTGTGCTTCTCCACATGCAGACCGAAATGCTTTAACTTCATTAAATAGCTCTTGCCAGTTTTGAGTCAGTACATGTCTGCGAGAAATAACAATATCTATTTCTTTAGCTCCCGCCAGTACACTTTCATTAATTTCCAATAATCGTGTGGTCAAAGGAGATAGACCAGCAGGGAAGCCGGTTGAAACTGCAGCAACTGGGATGCCACTATTACCTAGGGCTGCGATGGCCGTTTCTATCATTTCATGGTATACGCAAATAGCCCCAACATGGAGGTTATTTATTCCTAAAGCTTTTGTTAAATCTGGTCGAATAGGCCTGATGGCTTTAGTGCATAACCGCTTTACGCGACCTGGTGTGTCGTCTCCGGATAGAGTGGTTAGATCAATGCACGAGATTGCCCTCAGAAGCCAGGCGGCCTGATGATCTTTCTTTATTGACCTGCGAGTGCCAAGAGTGGCAGCGCGACGCTCTATCGCCGAAGTATTTGCACTCTGTGACATAACCCAATCAACGTCGAGTTCGCATCCTTTGTTTCTCTTAAATAATTTATCATTCATTATTTATGACCAGGCATTTTTCACAAACAACAAACAATCGCATGTGCACAACAATATATCAATATGATAGTGTTTAAATTCAGTCTCTTTAATGTTTTTTAACTTTTCGGTTCGTACCAATTAGTACTAATATGAAACATGCTGACATTAATAAAATAATTGTTGGAGCGGGTGCGCTATCAATATAAAAGCTTATATAAATACCCAGAAAGCTGGATAATAAAGAAATTATCGTAGCAATGAAAAGCATTTGATCAAATCTGTTTGTTGACAAAAAAGCTATTGCTCCTGGGGCTATTAACAAACCGATTGATAGTATGATTCCAACGGCAGATAGGGTGGCTACTATTGTTATAGATACCATCGCCAGAAAGCCATAATGCATTAAGCGAACAGGGATTCCAACAGAACGAGCTTGTATTGGGTCAAAGGTATGTAACAGCAAGTCCCGTCTTTTTGTGGTTGCTAGGATCGTGACTAAGCTGGAAATCAAAAAAGAGATTATCAAGTCTTGAACGCTTATGCCCAGTATATTTCCAAATAATATATGATCTAGGTGCACTTCGGTAGATATTTTTGTGTATAAAACAATGCCAAACCCAAACATTCCTGAAAAAACTATACCCATCGCAGTGTCTTGTTTGACCCTGCTATTCTCACTTAAAAACCCTGATGCAATTGCACATACCATACCAGAGCAAAAGGCCCCAATTAGTAACGGTATATGTAGCAAGTATGATATTATTATTCCTGGAAGTACGGCATGACTTATTGCGTCCCCCATGAGCGACCAGCCTTTGAGCACCAAAAAGCACGAAAGTAGAGCCGTAGGGATAGATATTATAGCCGCTATTAAGAAAGCGTTAATCATAAAACTATATTGGAATGGAGCAATTAATATGTCAGCCATAATTGGCGTCTGCTTCTAAAGTTGCTCGACGTCTGGATTTAATATATCCATGTTTCGGTGCAAAGAAAAAAGTAAAAATAAATATTAAGGTCAATATGGAAACAATTATTCCACCGGTAGCACCATCTAGAAAATAACTAATATAAGCACCAAAAAAGCTACTTAACGTGCCAATAAGAACACTTACTATCAGTAATCTTGGAAACCTATCTGTAAGTAAATAGGCGGTGGCTCCAGGTGTAACAACCATGGCAATTACTAGAAACGCACCTACAGTTTGAAGGGCCGCAACACAAGAAGCAGTAAGAATTGTAAAAAATAGTGCCTTCAGTAAATTTGGACTTAAACCGATAGATCTAGCATGCGTTTCATCAAAAAATGTAACCATAAAATCTTTCCATTTTGCTGTTAGAATGAAAAGAGACACAAAGCCAATTATTGCTAATTGGAATGTATCTGTGGGTGTTATTGCCAGGATATTACCCATTATAATTGTTTGGATGCTCACAGACATTGGCGATAATGATATCATGAATAGACCGAGGCCAAAGAACGAAGTAAATATAATTCCTATTATCGCGTCTTCTTTGAGCTTAGAGCGGTGTTGCAAAAAAAGTATTGAACTTGCTGCTAGTCCTCCAGCAACGAAGGCTCCGAGAGCAAATGGTAGTCCTAACATATATGCTCCAGCTACGCCCGGTACTATTGAATGGCTAAGAGCATCGCCAATGAGAGACCAGCCCTTCAACATCAAGTATGCTGATAGAAAGGCACATACGCCTCCTACTAAAGAACTGACCCACATGGCGTTTATCATGTAATGATAAGAAAACGGCTCTATTAATGCATCAAACATCTTTACCGCTTTTCTTATCGCTATCGTAAAGTACGAAGGGACGCTCGTCATCCGAAATTACGCGAACTTCGCGCCTATCGTCGTCGTCATGAAGGTCTGTTCCACTCAGAACAAAATGCCTAAGAACCCCACCAAATGTCAGCTCTAAATTTTGGCGTGTAAAGGTACTTTCAGTCTTTCCATAGGCCAATACTGTTTCCTTGATTAAAATTGTTCTATCACAAAATTCTGGAACGGACCCAAGGTTATGAGTGGAAACAAGCATTATTTTGCCTTCTTTTCGCATTTCGCCAAGAAGTTCGATTATGGCTGTTTCCGTCTTTACATCTACACCCGTGAAGGGTTCATCTAGCAAAATAACTTGACTTTTTTGTGCTAATGCACGCGCTAGAAAAACTCTTTTTCTTTGACCACCAGATAATTCACCAATTTGTCGGTCTTTAAAATCGTTCATTCCAACACGATTTAAAGCATAATCAACTTCTAATATGTCATTTGGGGTCGGTTTTCGAAAAAACCCCATATGGCCATACCGACCCATCATAACGACATCTTGCACTAGCACGGGAAATGACCAATCCACCTCCTCTGCTTGCGGTACATATGCGATACTATTCCCTTTAATTGCGGATTTTACTGATTGACCCAGAATTGATATCTCACCTGTTATTGTTGGCATAAAACCCATGAGTGCCTTGAATAAAGTTGATTTTCCTGCTCCGTTAACTCCGACTAATGCTGTTATTGTGCCTTGGGGTATTTCAAAGGAAACATTGCGTAAAGCCGTATTCCCGTTGTTGTAGGTTACGCTTAAATTACTGGTTATTATGCCAGGTTTTTCTTCATTCATTTGGCTATCCTTTATTGGTTCCTGGGACCATTACTGGGACAAGCCCACGACTATTGTTTCGGACGTTACTTTCAAAAGATCAAGGTAGGTTGGCACTGGCCCATCTGCTTTTGTGAGGCTATCAACATATAAAACGCCTCCGTATGCTGCTCCGGTCTCCCGCGATATTTGTTGGGCTGGCGCTTGAGAGACCGTGCTTTCGCAAAAAACAGCTGGAATATTATATTTTTCCACACTGTCAATGACCCTCTTCACTTGTTTAGGAGTTCCCTGCGCGCCAGCGTTTATTGGCCACAGATACAACTCGTTCATTTGAAAATCTCTAACCAAATAACTAAATGCCCCCTCACAGGATACTAACCATCGTTTTTCTTTTGGAACCGCTAGTATGGCGTTCTTTAATGGTAAAATTGTATCCCTAATCTTACGTTTGTATGCTTCAGCGTTTCTATTGTATACTTCTGCATTTGCAGGGTCGTATTTTATAAACCCATTTCTTATATTATCGACATAAATTAATGAACTATCGAGGCTCATCCACGCATGTGGATTTGGTTTTCCGGCATATTCCCCGTCTCTAATATCTATTGGATCTATACCTTCTGTCAGGGTAACGCTTGGAACATTCGAAAGATTTGAAAAAAACTGGTCAAACCAAAGCTCTAAGTTAAGGCCATTCCATAATATTAAATCAGCATTTTGTGCTTTAACTATATCTCTTGGTGTAGGGCTGTATCCGTGAATTTCCGCTCCAGCTTTTGTTATTGACTCAACTATCGCTACATCTCCAGCCACATTTTTTGCCATGTCAGCGATCACAGTAAAAGTAGTAACTGCTTTAAATTTATCTGCTGAAAGGTGGCAGGGCGAAATAATACAAAAAACTAGTGCTCCGTATGCTATACTACATGAACGGATTTTTTTGATAATGCTCACTGGCTCTTCTCCAAATCAACCTAGTTTGTCAATACATAGAAAAATCTGAAAGCTTGTCAATGCAATTGATAATCATTATCAAGTTATTTTTCATTTAACTTATCGTAAGTTTTATGATTGAAAGTCTGATCCCTCTCTGATTAGGATTTTTTTTAATTCATCCAAATGCTTTCCGTCTTGGTCTGGGTAATTTTCAAGTTCACTCGCAGTTTTTTCTGCTATATTGGCTGATAAGACTTTTAGTTTCATACCAGTTTGGAGTGCTTTAATATAGGTTTTGGCTGCCCGTTCAAAGTAGTACATACGATTAAAAGTCTCTGGTACATTACTGCCGATTACCAAAATACCATGGTTACCCATGATCATCACCTTTTTCTTCTTGTCTGCGAAAAGTGCAGCACATCTTTTGCCTTCTTCTTCAAAGGCTAAGCCACCATAATCATTATCTATTATTACTCTATTGAAAAACATCGCAGAATTCTGATCTATCGGTGGAAGATTGCTATCTTTTAAGCTTGCCAAAACAGTTGCGTACTCCGAGTGCACATGCATTGCACATTTGGCATTTGGGCACAGCCTATGTAGCGAGCCGTGTAATCCCCATGCTGTTGGATCTGGTGCGTTAGGTAGGTTCATCGTATCTGGATTTTTTGAGTCTAGTTCAAGTAAATCACTTGCTCTAATTCTTGAGAAATGAACCATGTTGGGATTAACTAAAAACTTGGTTCCGTCACTACTAACCGCAAGTGAAAAATGATTAGCCACAGCTTCATGCATATCAAGCCTTGCAGTCCATCGAAAAGCTGCCGCCAAATCTATGCGTTCTGGCCAAAAATTTAAATTGGATTTTACTTGGGTGACAGCCATATTTTTTCCTTTTGAAACACTCTAACGGCTACAAAAAAACTGACAAGTTCTTTAGAGATTTTGCCGTAATTATTGACTTTTGATTGTACCGAAAGACGTGACATTTAGTGAGAAATTGAGTATACTCAATCAAATAATAAAAAAGGGGACATTAATGTCCAAAAGCGAGCAAGACACCCAACAATATGATGCTGAATCTATCAAGGTTCTCAGAGGCTTAGAGGCTGTTCGAAAAAGACCTGGTATGTATATAGGTGATACAGACGATGGGTCAGGCTTACATCATATGGTCTACGAAGTTGTTGATAATGGGATAGATGAAGCACTTGCCAAACATGCGGATTATGTAGAGGTTAAAATTTGTTCTGACAATAGCGTTTCAGTTAGGGATAACGGTAGAGGTATCCCAGTTGATATTCATGAAGAAGAGGGAGTATCAGCCGCTGAAGTAATCATGACACAGCTCCACGCAGGCGGTAAATTTGATAGTAATTCTTACAAAGTATCCGGCGGACTTCACGGAGTTGGTGTATCTGTAGTAAATGCACTATCTGTATGGCTAGAACTTCGAGTATGGCGTAATGGAAAAGAGCATTTTGCGCGATTTGAGCATGGTGAAACAGTAGAACATCTAAAAGTCATAGGAGAGGCCAGCCTAGAAAGAGGAACAGAAGTTAGGTTTTTGGCGTCTACTGATACCTTTTCTAATCTAGAATATTCATTTGAAATACTTGAAAAGCGCCTTCGTGAACTCGCATTTCTAAATTCTGGGGTAAAGATCATATTAATCGATGAACGCCCAGCTGAATTTCGTAAAGCAGAGCTGTTTTATGAAGGAGGGGTAAAGGAGTTTGTGAAATACTTGGACCGCTCCAAGGCCTCGATAATGCCCGAGCCTATTTTCTTTGTCGGTGAACGTGATGAAATTGGCGTTGAGGTAGCCATGTGGTGGAACGATAGTTATCATGAAAATGTTCTGCCATTTACGAATAACATACCCCAGAGGGACGGTGGCACCCATATGGCCGGTTTCAGAGGGGCGCTAACAAGGACAATAAACAACTATGCTCAATCCAGCGGTATAGCAAAAAAAGAGAAGATTAATTTTACGGGTGATGATGCACGTGAAGGCCTTACATGTGTTCTTTCTGTAAAAGTACCAGATCCAAAATTTAGTTCACAAACTAAGGATAAGCTTGTTTCATCTGAAGTTCGCCCTGCTGTAGAGGGGTTAATGAATGAAAAGCTTTCTGAGTGGTTTGAAGAAAACCCTAATGAGGCAAAAATAATAGTTGGTAAAATAATTGAGGCTGCTTTAGCTAGAGAGGCTGCTCGCAAGGCACGTGAGCTAACACGTCGTAAAACAGCAATGGACGTCAATTATTTGGCTGGAAAGTTAAAGGACTGTTCAGAGAAAGATCCTTCGAAGGCAGAGGTTTTTCTGGTTGAGGGTGACTCGGCGGGAGGATCAGCACAAACTGGAAGAGACCGGCTGACTCAGGCAATTTTACCCTTAAAGGGAAAAATTCTAAATGTAGAGCGTGCTCGTTTTGATCGTATGCTTGCCAGTCAAGAAATTGGTAACTTAGTAATGGCACTGGGAACTGGTATTGGGCGAGATGAATTTAATATAGATAAATTGAGATATCACAAAATAATAATAATGACTGACGCAGACGTTGACGGGGCTCACATTAGGACGCTTTTACTTACTTTTTTTTATCGTCAAATGCCTGAATTAGTCCAGGGAGGGTTTTTGTATATTGCACAACCGCCGCTGTTTAAGGTTTCAAGAGGTAAATCAGAAGTTTATCTTAAGGATCAATCTGCTCTTGAGGATTTTCTAATTCAGCAGGGCAGTGAAGGCAGTATTCTACGATTAAGCGATGAGTCTGAAATTTCTTCTCAGGATCTTATTCGAGTCGTTGAAGAAGCACGCCAGCTTAAGAGAGTTCTGGAGGCTTTTCCGACTCATTACCCTCGCCATATTTTGGAGCAAGCAGCAATCGCTGGGGCTTTTGTTCCTGGCGTGGTTGAAAAGGATTTACAAGGTACAGCTGATAAAGTTGCCGAACGCTTAAACCTTATAGCATTAGAATACGAAAAGGGATGGAAAGGGCGTCAAACACAAGATCACGGTATAAAGCTTACTCGCATATTAAGAGGCGTCGAGGAAATGCGAACGCTTGACGGGCCGATGTTAAGGTCTGGGGAAGCTAGAAAAACAGGTAGCTTAACGGATAGTCTGAAAGAGGTATATAGCAAACCTGCAAAACTACTTCGTAAAGACCGAGCTCAGCCTATTCGTGGCCCATTAGACCTCCTGGAGTCTATTTTCATTGAAGGTGAAAAGGGTCTGAACCTACAGCGTTACAAAGGTTTGGGGGAGATGAACCCTGATCAACTATGGGAAACCACGCTTGATCCTGATGCAAGAACGCTCTTGCAGGTAAAAATTGATGATGCGGCAGAAGCCGATGATCTCTTCACGCGTTTAATGGGGGAGGTGGTTGAGCCGCGACGGGAGTTTATCCAACAAAATGCACTGACAGTCGAAAATCTTGATTTTTAATATATAAGTTTTTTCACCACTGCTGAAAGTTCTTCCATATCTTTTTCTGTGGTTGACCACGAACATACAAAACGTCCGGTCAAAGGCTCGTCTAAGTCCCCTTCGAAGCTGCCATTTCTTAAGTAATATTTTACTCCAGCTTGTAAAAGCTGTTGATGCATTCTACGTGGCATATCTGCAAAAATTATGTTTGCATCGGGTTGGTGATGCAATTTTACGTACGATAAAGAGCTCAATAAGGCAGCCAAGTTTTTTGCACTGGAATTTGCTGATTTGGCTAAATCAAGCCAAAGATCATTTTCTAAATAAGCAAGCATTTGCGCTGACAGGTATCTATTTTTGGAAAACAGATGTCCTGCTCTCTTTCTTCGTAATTCAAACTCTCTGGCATGTTTGTTGTTAAAGAAAATTACGGCCTCTACTCCCATTAACCCATTTTTAGTACAACCAAACGTTACAGCATCTACTCCAGCTTTCCAGGTCATTTCTGCTGCTGTACAACTGAGCGCTGAAAGAGCATTTCCAAATCTTGCACCATCCATATGGAGCTTAGAATTAAACTTAGATTTTATTTCAGAAATTTGATGAATTTCCTGTAAGCTGTAGCACCGTCCTTTTTCTGTAACTTGTGTTATTGAAATTGGGCCACGCTGTGGTCCATGTATACCTCTAGTTTCTTCATATAATATTGTAGCGTTAAGTTCAGCAGGATTAATTTTGTCAGTTTGTCCAACCAAAGTAAGTTTTGCTCCTCCAGTGAAAAATTCTGGAGCATTGCATTCGTCTTGATGTAGGTGGGATACTGGTGAGCAAAAAATAGTATCCCAAGGATTAGAGAGGCAGGCCAATGCTAGTGAGTTTGCCGCTGTACCTGTGGAAACTAAGAAAACAGTTGCCTCATCTTTTTCAAAAATATTTCTGATACGATCAGATAGTTCGTACATATAGTCATCTTCGCCATAACTAATTTGATACCCATCATTTACTGCTTTTATCTTTTCTATAATTTGGGGTGGAACAGGGCTTGTGTTGTCTGAGGCAAAATTCATGTTGGTTCCAAAATTATATGATTTTCCCAATCATTTTCGTTTACAGACTTCTCTGAAATAGTAGCTCCCTGAATTGAAATACCAGCGTGATGGACAGACTCAGGATTTCCTGTCAACAATGGGTGCCAATCCAGTAATGGTTTATTTTCGTAAAGTAACTTGTACGCGCAAGTGGATGGGAGCCAATAAGCATTTTGCTTGATCGTATTCGGAGTAAGTTTAATGCATTCTGGGACGAAATCCTGACGATTTGTATAGTCACTACAAAGGCAATCTTTATCATTAAAAAGCCTGCATGCTATTCTTGTTAGGAAAACCTCTCCTGACTCTTCGTCTTCTATTTTGTTAAGGCAGCATTTTCCACAACCATCACAAAGGGCTTCCCATTCTGAAGCATTCAAATTTTCTAAAGATTTCTTTTCCCAAAACTTGTAAGCAAATTTTGGGTTGTTCGGCTTTTTGTCTGTCATGTTTTACACAGAATTTCTTTAGCTTTTTCACAATCTGATGCCATTTGCTTGACTAGTATGTCGACAGTATCAAAACTCAATTCAGGCCGTAAATACTCTACGAGCGCTATTGAAACTTGAGCTCCATAAATATCACCAGAAAAATCAAAAATGTAAGTTTCTAAATTTGGTGTATTCTTACCAAACATTGGTCGAACGCCTATAGAAGCAGCGCCCTTATAGCTCCCTTTATATGGTCCGTCTAAAATATCAATCAAAACAGCATAAACGCCAAGTTTGGGAAGATGTAATTCGTGCAATTCCATGTTTGCAGTTGGATAGCCTAAAATACGGCCGCGCTGTTCTCCTCCAATTATAGGCCCTTCAATTCTGTGCCAATGTCCTAACTGACTTGCCGCTTCTTTGGGCTTTCCGTCTGATAATAGTTGTCTTATCGATGTTGATGATAGTTCTCCATGATCACCTTTAATTAATTCAAGTGTAGTAACTCCAAAGCCAAGGTTGACGCCCAAGTCTTTTAAAATTTGTACATTACCTTTTCTGTCTCTTCCAAAACAAAAGTCTTGGCCAACCAAAACATGTTTCAATTTTAAGCCATCAGATAATACTTTGCGCGCAAATTCTTCAGGATTTAATTTTGATATCTTAGCGTTAAAGTTTAGCTCGTATAGCTTTTCCACACCTAGTTTTTCCAGCCTAGTTGCTTTTGCAGCGGGGCTCATTAACCGAAATGCAGGGGCATGAGGAGCAAAGTAGCTCCTTGGATGAGGTTCGAATGTAACAACTCCTACCGGTGCGCTTAAATTTTTTGCAATACTGTGAACCCTTTTGAGAACCGCCTGATGCCCTAAATGTACGCCATCAAAGTTACCAATTGCTGCAACGGCATTGGTATCGCTAGGTTCCACATACTGGTAGTCTCTAATTATTCTCATAATGAATGCATTAGCGCCAGTCGGGCAGTGGTGCAAGATAGCTTGAAATTAATAGTACAGATGATTAATCAAATTTACGGCTAGGTGCTAATACCATGGCCTCGCCCACAAGAACATTTTTACCATCCACTTCACACTTACAATCAAGTTTTACTCTACGCTTGTCAATTTGAATGTCCGTAACTTTGACCTCAGCATAAACAAGGTCACCCGGCCTAACTGGCGCAAGAAACTTTAATGATTGACTCATATAAATAGCACCATGACCTGGCAACTGCTCTCCGATAACGGCTGAAATCAATCCAGCTGTTAACATTCCATGAGCAATTCTACCTTCAAATATTGTATCCTGGGCATAGTCATCATCTAAATGTACCGGATTATGGTCAGTACTGACTTCGGCAAACATCTCAATATCTTTATCCGTGACGTACTTTTGCAGATAACGGGTCATTCCCATTTCTATATCTTCAATGCAAATTGTTCCGCGTGGCTGATTATCCAGCATGTTATTCTTACTCCAAGACGAAATATTGCTACTCATCCATTAAAACTAGTGTAACTTTATTACTTTGCAAATGCAGAAAATCAAGTTAAATTTGATATGTACGAATACTTAATTTTAAGTTTGAGCTAACGTAAATAGCCAATACTGTACGTGCATGTTACTTTTTGTTCTGAAATGTACTGATTTAATGCTTCTGGATTTGGGTTAATCGATGTTTTAGTTTCTTTTGCAGCTAAACCACCTGTTATAAATAAGCTATCAATTCCTTCAGAGTTGGCGCCTTCTATATCAGTGTTGATTCCATCACCGATAGCTAAAATCTTTTTGTCAGTAATTTTTGTACTAAGATCTGCCAGTCGTAACCTGGCCAAATCATAAATAGCACTATGTGGTTTGCCAAAATACAAACTTTCTCCACCCATTTCAGTATACATTTTCGCAAGAGCGCCTGCGCACCACTGCCTAACTGATCCACGGTCTACAACTATGTCAGGGTTTGCACACAAAAATTTCATCCCTTGGTCTATAGCGAATAAAAAAATCTCTCTATTTACCACTGGATCTGCAGATCCATCGAAAGGACCGGTGCAAACGATGCCTTCAGCATCATTTATAGATACTTGATCAACTTCAATTGGTGATTTGATAATAGAAATGGGATCGAAGAATAATTGATCGCGAGGTTCCCCAATGAAAAAAACCTTTTTTCCTACCACGCCAGTAAACATTGCTGCTCTGGCGCTATCACCTGAAGTTGCGACCGTATCGAAGCATGTCGTTGGAACATTCAAATAATGAAGTTGCTTTTCGACACCAATTCTAGGTTTTGGTGAGTTTGTAAGCAACACAACCTTTCCACCGGTTTTTCTATATTTTATTAGTGCTTCTACAGCAGATTTATAGGCTGTAATTCCGTTATGGACACACCCCCAAAGATCAACAAATAAAGCATCGTATTGATGGGCTATCTCATCCAGGCTATTTATTATTAGTGTCACTGTTGCCACCTAGTTGGTCAAATTTCCTAAATGTTTATAATTTTAGTTGTGGTATTATTTGCTTTTTGCGACTGAGGATACCAGGTAAAACTATAGTGTCTCCTTCACTGCTTTTACCAAATGACTTTTCAGTAATTTCTTTAACTAAATTGTTTGGCACCAAAAGGGTTGCCTCTTCTTCCAATATATCAATGACGAAGAATAAAATCTGATCAACACCCTCTTTTTCTTCAATTTCTTCCATTGCTTTAAGCAGGGATTTTTTTCTTTTAAGAATTTCAGTAGGTTTAGTGGTTTCCATTACTGATATACGAAGCTTTTTATCCCCTACATTATATTTTTTTGAATCCATTAAAATTAATTCTGGATCCGTATAGTTTGAAACATCTGATTTTGCTGTGAAGAGTTGGGAGGCATATGATTTCATATCAATGCCTAAATCCTTTGCTAATTTTTTAGCAATTGATTTGTCTAAATCTGTTGTTGTTGGACTGCGAAATTCGAGAGTGTCCGATAAAATACAGCTCAACGCAGCTCCCTTTATCATTGTTGGCATTTTGGTGGTGATATCAGCTCCCATTATTTCTATCATAACCGTTGCAGTGCAGGCTAACGGCCGGATGACTACATCAATTGGGTGTTTCGTTTGTAACCCACCAACTAGCTTATGATGGTCAATTATTGTCTGAATCTCGCAGTCATTAATATTTTCAGGTAATTCATCAGGGTTATTGGTATCAACTATTACAACCGAGCTTCCACTGTCCAAATTATCTATTATTTGCGGTTTCTCTATTCCCCAATAATCTAGCATGAAAAGTGCTTCGCTATTTGGTTGTCCTAGCAGAACAGGCTCTGTATCAATATTTTTAACATGTTTTAGATACCAGGCCCAAATAATAGGTGATCCTGTAGAGTCTGTATCTGGTGATTTATGCCCAAACACCATAACCGACATAATATGATCCTTTTTAATATTTGCTTAGGGCCACGCTCTTGGCTCGTTTCATTCTAAAGGTTTTTAGTCTCGAATAAAAATAGGAGCTTCTAACGTAGAACTTTCAGGCTGATACTTATAGCCTCCTAAATCAAATTCCAACAATGAATTTGGATCATTAATGCGATTTTCCATAATGTAGCGTGCCATCGCCCCTCTGGCCTTTTTTGCATAAAAGCTGATAACCTTCAGTCCCTTCTCTGTATTTTCATAAAAGGTTGGAGTTATAATTTTCATATTTACAATATTTGGAGCTACGGATCCAAAATATTCTTGGCTTGCGCAATTTATCAGAAATTTAGAACGTGTTTCTTTTGCAGTTTCGTTGAGCGCACATGACACTCGGGACTTCCAAAAATCATGAAGGGATGTATGATCACGAATATTAAACTTGCTTCCCATTTCAAGTCGATATGGCTCGATTTCATCAAAAGGACGAAGAATACCATACAACCCAGAAAGTATACGTAAATGGTCTTGTGCCCAACGCAATCCATCTGAATTCAGGGTCGCCGCATCAAATCCTTGGTACGTATCACCAGCAAAAGCAAATACAGCAGCTTTTTTATCCTGATGTCCAAAAGACTTAAAACGCTCCAAATTTAAATCGGCCAGTTTTTCACTAATTTTCATTATTGAAATTAGTCCTTCCTTGCCTAGGTTTGACGCAATCTGAGCCAAATCATGTGCTTCGTTGGAAAATTGGGGTACTGATGTCACTTCTGCATCAATTGGTGACATATCAAGTTTTTTTGCGGGTGATACGACTACTAACATTTAACCTCCAAGTATTATAAAGATTATCTAGGTCTCTTTAATCAATACGTCCAGTTTCATGATACACAAACTACTTTGTATGGCATGGCATTTCAAATGTAACATCAAATTTATATTGAAAGACTATCTTAATAATAATTCTGGTAGAATGTAATCTCTCAAAGAAATCAAAATTACAAATGCAACTAACGGAGCTAGATCAAGAGGTCTGGTGTCTGGTAGTATGTTTCGTATGGGGGTGTAGATTGGTTCTAATAGTTTATTCAACCCCAGCCAAAGCTGCGTTACGAACGGTTGACGTAAATTTAAAATCTGAAAGGAAATAAGCCAGCTAAAAATGATGTGTACGACCATTATAAAGAAGGCCGCATCCAGTATTAAGCGTAAAGGTCCATAAATTGCCATCATAAGTGTTACTCTTTCATCTATCTTTACTACTTAGGCAACATTTCAAGTATCGGCAAGTACAAGAGTTTATTGCTATTTAATTTTTATATTTTGCTTTTTTGTAGGCTTTTCCGATGCAGCTTTGTTTTTTGGAACGTCCATCTTTATTTCTCCAGCTAGAAATGGAAGTAAATCGTCGCTTACAGTGAAATTTGTTGGCTCTTTTGGTGGTACTTTCCATTCTAACGAATCCATCGCGGAACAGTTTGCGCAGATTGGCTCCCAATCCGTATTAACAGTATTACATTTTTTGCATATCCATTGCGGCCCACGTTTTGCTGTAATTGCTAGGTTTAACAAATTACGTATTGTTTCGTCATCTCCTCCTTTACCTCTCTCAGTTACCGCCATTAGAGTAAGTACTCTTGTATCCTGGTCCTCCGTTAGTATCTTTTTAAGTACCCTATGGGCCATTGGAAAGTTTTCCTGTTTCAAATATAGCTCCGATAGAGAAATTTTAGATTCCAAATGATCAGGATTTAACCTGCAAAGTTTCTGCAGTCTTTTGAGTTTCTCTTCGTCACTTTCGGCTGCAAAAATTTCATAGAAAACAATCTTAAGATCAGGATGTGGTTGTGATTGCCAAGCTTTATTTATTATGCGGATCGCATTACGTGCATTACCTCTTTGTATGTAGGCACGAGCAGCGAGTACCGCAGCTGGCACTAGGTCGGGTGATAATCTGTTTGCCTCAATAGCTGCTTCTTGTTGTTCTATTGAAGCCTCTTCGTTCAGCAGGTCTTTCGCTTCTGCTAATGCCAAAACAGCGTCACGGCGTCTATGAATGTCTTTGGGGATCGATCCCGTTTTAAACTTTGCGCCGAGTGTTTTTCGCGCGCCTCGCCAATCGCCTAACTCAGCTTGAAGCTGAAGCAAAATATCCTGTGTTTCAGAATGTGTTGGTTTTATACTAAATGCCTCTTTAGCGATTTTTATTGCTATGTCTGTTTGGCCTTCTGCTAATTTTTGCTTGAGTATTCCGCGTAGGCCTACGAACCTAGTTTGTGGGTTTTGGATGAGGGATTTATATGTCTTAGTAGCTTTATTTAGATCTCCAGAAAGTTCTGCTGCCTGGGCAATAAGCAAATTTGTTAACTCAGGTCTTTTAAGATATTTTTCCGCTTTATTTGCCTTTGCGAGAGCAAGTGGGCCCTCGCCTGACGCTAAAGCTAATAAGCCCTCAGATAGCGCACCGAAGCCCTTTCTTTCTCTATTTTTTGAGAAATATCGTGAGATAGCCGTTTCATCACCGTTAATAAAACTCAAGATTGCGAGCAAGAGTGAGAATAACTTCAGACCCAAAATTGCAGATAATGCAATTAAGCCTAAAAATATGACTGTCTGAATAGGACTAAGTATAAATTCAGTTGTACCAATATTTACAAAAACCTCGCCTAAAATGGTTTTTTCATTATCCATCAAATATGTGACGCCAAGTGCAATGACCGTAATTATCACTATAAAAAAAACTATCTTAAAAAGTGATATTAGCATTCAAGACGTCCTAATCTGTATGGAAATGGATTAATTGATTTATAGCATTATCGATCTCTAAAAGATTTTTTGCTTCGTTATACCAATCGCTCATTTCACCCTTTAAATCTAATGGTAGTCGGTCTAATTCTTCCAACGCCTCTTTTATTTTGCCATTTTTAACTGAATATTCAGCTCTAGACAGAATGGCGTCATTACTGTTTCCAACTTGGGGGCTAGTTGATCTTGTTTTGACAAATTTTTGTAAAAATTTGATAATGTCTGACCCATCCTTCTCGTTTAAAGAATACTTTTTTTGATCAATAGCCAGAAGGTTTCGGGCATAGAGGGGAAATGTTTGAAGTAAGTCCCTTTGAGTGGATAGCCCAGTTTTTGCAAAGTTCTTTATTATAGCCGGTGCCTCCTCACCACTAGCTATTTCGTATTCAGCTAAGGCTTTTTGGAAAGGCAGGCCTGTTGCCAATGCGTTTTGCATCGACGATAATGCTTCGCTCATGAGGTTTTGGGCATCTTCATCAGCCACTGTTGAATTAACGGATACGTTATTTCCAAGTTTTGAGTCTAATGAAGAAATATCTTCCGTCAGTATCTTGGTTCTGTCATCGATGAGGGCTTCAATTCTTTTGATACTTATATCACTTTGGGAAAAATCATATTTTTCAATAGTCTGCATTTTTTTGCTTAGTTCTTCTAATTCATTAACAATTGGCAGTATATCAACCTCTTTTGGAATATTGCTATCTATCTTAGAGACTAATGCGCTTAGCTCATTTATCTGCACAGATAGATTATCGTAATTAATTGCAGACTTTTTTTGAGCTGCCTTTAATTCATTCCAGATAGGTAATCCTGGAACAACACTGATACTGAGTAGAAAGCTTACAATAGCTCCAATAATAGCCGCTAGGACAACTGATATTAAAATAATCCAAACATTAGGTTTTTTTGGACTATCAATAACTGGATCATTTGAAGATGTATTTGATGGTTTTTTTTGCTTTGATTTAGATTTATCCACTATAGTCTTACTGCTATCTTCTGTGGCTTTTTTATCGTCTGTCATTTTTTGCCTAAATAAAAATGTTATTTGATATAACGCTAATCTTTTGAAGTTAATTACTCAAGATGTGCGTTTTCAAGAACTGTTTTTGTTGAAGACCTCATACCAACTAAATCTGGAGTTTGTGCCTCACTAATCGATGCTGGGCTTACGTCCAAGAATACATTTGCTACTGCTGAACTTATTGCAATAATATGACATTTATCGAAGTTGGGGATTTGATCCTTAAGAAGGCGGCCACTGCGTTCTGAAAAAATCGGTAAAATTATTTTTTCACCATTTTTAAATGCATTTAAAGCTTGAAATGATAGGTTCTTGGCGATCTGATCATATCCTTCCCATTCATGGCACAAAAATCCTGCCTCTCTTAAACGATTCATAAGGTCGACCTTAGTATATTTTCCACGAATATGGAGAATATCTCCTTCAATCTTTTTACTTAAGCAAAGCTTCTTAATAAGTTGTTCAACATTATCACCATATTTTTCAGCTGAATAACCCAAAGAAGAGGCAAGACTTGTTGTTCTATCTCCAACACAGATAGCCCTGATGTTATCATTTACGGCCTGACCAGCAGCTTTTACCCCGTTTGAAGATGTAAAGATAAGGTTAGTAGTTTTTTTTAATATTTTTGGTCGAGAGAAAAATTTAATCTCGATCGCTGGGGATATTATAATTTGATCTTTTTGCAAGTTTCTTTCAAAAAAAGAAGCAAAAAGATTGGCTGAGTCCACAGGCCTTGTTATGATTAATTTAGGTTTTAATTCGTTGTATGTCATCTTCTGTAATGGTAACTGGCCCGAAACTTTCGCACAATGGGATTTAAAGTGAAGTCATCTGCTCGTGTAATTTTAGGTATAGAGAGTAGTTGTGATGATACGGCTGCGTCTATCGTATCATATGAAGAAAATAATTCAAAAATACTTTCATCAGTAGTGGTTAACCAAAACACATTACATGAAAAGTATGGTGGTATAGTCCCTGAGATTGCCGCTAGGGCGCATGCTGAAAGAGTAGATAATGTTGTAACGAACGCCTTCAAGGAGGGTAAAGTGAGCCTGGCAAATGTAGATTTAATCGGTGTTACTGCTGGCCCTGGTTTAATTGGAGGAGTCGTTGCCGGTGTGATGTGTGCTAAGGGTTTAGCCTATGGAGCTAATTTACCTATGGTTGGTGTTAATCATCTCGCAGGACATGCGCTAACTCCACGACTTACTGAAAATATAGAATATCCATATTTAATTTTACTTGCATCAGGAGGTCATTGCCAATTTATACTGGTTGAAGGTGCAGATAAATTTTCACGTATAGGCGGTACTATCGATGATGCACCTGGAGAAGCTTTTGATAAAACGGCTCGGCTTCTGGGCTTAAAGCAACCAGGGGGACCGTCGATTGAGAAAGAAGCTACTAACGGCAATTTCAAACGATTTAAATTCCCCCGACCTCTCCTAAATCGGAATGATTGTGATATGTCTTTTTCAGGTTTAAAGACAGCTGTATCAAGGTCATTGAAGGATTTAGATATTCAACAAGGTGGTCTATATGAACAAGACGTTAAAGATTTTTCAGCAAGTTTTCAGGCAGCTATCTCTGATGTACTTTTGGAAAAATCAAAAAGAGCAATAATTGAGACACGCAAAAAATTTCCAGACCTTAAGACATTCGCAATTGTTGGTGGAGTAGCCGCAAATCAAAAAATTCGTTCAAATTTATTGTCAGTTTGTAATGGCTTGGATATTAACTTTGTTGCGCCACCTCTAAGTCTGTGTACCGATAATGCGGCTATGATAGCATATGCTGCGGGGGAATTATACGCTTTGGGACATGAGGATGATTATTTTTTATCACCGAGGTCTCGTTGGCCGCTAGACGAAAAGAAAGCACCAATGCTCGGAAGTGGAAAAAGAGGAGCCAAAGCATGACTGTGGGAATTCTTGGGGCTGGTGCTTTTGGGACATCTCTATCAATTGCCTTATCATCCTCAAATGAAAAGTTAATACTTTGGACACAAAATCACGATATATTCAATTCTGTGCAGAAATTAAGAGAAAACCAGCTAAGATTGCCTGGTTACATTTTGCCGCAAACTATTATTGTGACCAATGATATTAATAAAATCAGAGAGTGCTCCATAGTATTGATTGCAGTACCGATGCAAAAACTACGGTCTTTGGTAGAGGCACATGCATTAATTTTGAAAGGGAAGATTTTAGTCGCTTGCTGCAAAGGTTTCGAACTGTTGACTGGTTTGGGCCCAACCTCAATTCTGGAGATAGCGTCAACAAAGACAGCTATACTTACTGGTCCAAGTTTTGCTTCTGATTTGGCTTCAGGTTTTCCTACCGCCCTCACTATCGCTTCTAAAGTGGAGGGTTTGGCACAATATATTCAAAAAGAACTAGGGTCGGAGGTTCTGAGGCTTTATTGGTCTGATGACCCAATTGGAGCTGAACTTGGCGGGGCTTTAAAGAATGTAGTTGCTATTGGTTGTGGTGTCACTATTGGTGCTGGTTATGGAAGTAGTTCCCGTGCTGCACTTATGACACGTGGTTATTCTGAAATCTTAAGTGTTGCACCTTATTTTGGTGCTAAGCTTGAAACGCTATCAGGATTGTCTGGATTAGGAGATTTAAGTTTAACCTGTATGTCTTCTGAGTCAAGAAACTACAGATATGGTCTCGCACTGGGGAAACAACAATCTTTTGATAAAAATATAACCGTAGAGGGTGCAAGTACTTCCAGTGCTGTAATTCTAAAGGCGAAGGAATTCAAGATTGATACGCCCGTTATGGCAGCTATAAACAACCTTGTAACTGGTCAGACTTCTTTAAAGCAGGCAATACAGAGTCTCTTGTCACGGCCACAAAGGCAAGAATAAATCTGGAATAATTTTTAATTAATATCTGTAATGCTCTGGCTTGAAAGGACCATCCGGAGTAACTCCAATATAATCAGCTTGATCTACCGCCAGCTTTGTAAGTTTTACGCCAATTCGATCCAAATGTAGTCGTGCTACTTTTTCATCTAGATGTTTTGGTAGTATAAATACTTCATTTTTATAGTTTTGGCCATTTGTCCATAACTCGATTTGTGCAAGTACCTGATTAGTGAAAGATGCAGACATAACAAATGATGGGTGGCCAGTTGCATTTCCTAAATTCAGTAGTCGGCCTTCAGATAACAGGATCAGTCGATTGCCATTTGGCATTTCTATCATATCAACTTGTTCTTTAATATTGGTCCATTTGTGATTTCGAAGGTTTGAAACTTGGATTTCATTATCGAAATGCCCTATGTTTCCGACAATGGCCATATCTTTCATCTCCCGCATATGTTCGATACGAATGACGTCTTTGTTTCCTGTTGTCGTTATAAAAATATCCGCGCTTGATACCACATCTTCAAGAACGACTACTTCAAAACCGTCCATTGCAGCCTGTAATGCACAAATTGGATCAACCTCTGTGACTTTTACTCGAGCTCCTGCACCTCGCAGTGAAGCAGAGGAACCTTTTCCAACATCGCCATATCCACAAACTACTGCGGTTTTGCCTGCCATCATTGTGTCTGTGGCTCTACGAATTCCGTCCACCAGAGATTCTTTACATCCATATTTGTTATCAAATTTAGACTTTGTTACAGAGTCATTTACGTTGATAGCAGGAAAGGGAAGTTGTCCATTTTTTACTAGGTCATATAGCCTATGAACCCCAGTTGTTGTTTCTTCTGATACACCGCGTATGGAGTTTCTTGTTTTAGTGAACCAACCAGGAGACTCTTTAATTCTTTTATAAATTTGAACTTTTATAACTTCTTCTTCTTCAGATTGAGGAACGGTAAGTATCTCTTCGCCCGCCTCAGCCCTGGCGCCTAAAAGAACATAAAGTGTAGCATCACCGCCATCATCCAAAATCATATTTGGGCTATCTTTAAACTGAAATGATCGGTCCAAGTAATCCCAATGTTCTTCTAAAGATTGACCTTTGATCGCGAAAACAGGAATACCAGATTTTGCAATTGCTGCCGCTGCATGGTCTTGCGTAGAGAAGATATTACAAGATGCCCATCGTACATCAGCTCCCAGCGTTACTAGTGTTTCAATTAAAACAGCAGTTTGTATCGTCATATGTAACGAACCAACTATTTTAGCACCTTTAAGAGGTTTAGAAACGCCATATTCCTCACGGAGCGCTATAAGGCCTGGCATTTCTGTCTCTGCTATATCCATCTCTCGACGCCCAAAGTCTGCAAGCGATATCTCTTTTACTATATAATCATTGGCCATATTTAAACTCCGTTCTTACGTCTGCTAACACAACTAAAACAAGGCTGCAATTAATCAATAATTTGTTTAAAGTATTTAAAAACAATATTAAAATATTTTATTTTAAGGCGGTATTATGAAACCAGCGCGCGCATGGCAAAGAATGTTATCTGGACGCAGACTAGATTTGTTAGATCCCACGCCATTGGATATCGAGATTCAGGATATCGCCCATGGTTTATCTTTTGTTGCCCGTTGGAATGGTCAAACAAGTGGTGATTTTCCGTATTCTGTAGCTGAGCACTCACTGTTAGTAGAAAAGATTTTTGGTGAGTTGAACCCAAATAGTAATTTTGAGGCTAGGCTAGCTGCTTTGCTTCACGATGCACCAGAATACGTACTTGGTGATCTTATTTCACCAGTGAAAGCGGCAGTTGGTTATGGGTACGAAAATTTAGATGAGAAACTTACGGCTGCCATTCACAGAAGATTTGGTTTGCCAGCAAAAGTATCGCTAGATCTTAAGAGAAAAATAAAGAAAGCAGATAAAGTTAGTGCTTGGTTAGAGGCAATGGAAATAGCCGGTTTCTCAAAACACGAGGCAGATAAGTTTTTTGGAAAATTCAACCGCTCTTATTTAACCCAATTTCCCATTCAGATTCGGCCACCTGCGATAGTCCGACAAAACTACATAGAAAAATGCTCATATCTATTGGATCAAATCTAATGTCAATTTCTGTTCGAAGCGTTCGATCTGATGACATTATTGGGGTATCCAATATCTTAAATGAGATAATTGTCGAGGGCGGAAAGACGCTTCATAATAACATTATGACGCCGCTTGAATTTGAAAAGTACTACTTAAAAAGTCAATTTTCTGTTTGCTGTCATGTGGCTATCCAGGCGCAGTCTATTATTGGCTTTCAACTGCTCGAATGGTCAGACCCAAATTGGTCTGGAGTCGACAAGCTACCATCTAATTGGGGGCTTATTTCTACCTATATCAAAAAAAACGCTAGAAGGCTCAGTGCTGGGAGGCAACTGTTTCATGCTACTAAATTATCTGCAAATAAAACAAAGATGCTTTCAATAATCGCTACAGTGGGCCTCTTTAACAAGGGAGCCATTGAATTCTATGAAAGTTTAGGTTTTTACGAATATGAGCAGTTCAAAAATGATAGCAATCAGTATTGTGTTTCAAAAAGGTTCGATTTGCCCGTTTAAAAAAATTTATTTTGGGCTTCGCTTCGCCAATATGCGTTGTAGTGTTCTTCTGTGCATATTTAATCGCCTCGCAGTTTCACTAACATTTCGGTCGCAAAGTTCATAAACTCTTTGAATATGTTCCCACCTTACACGATCCGCACTCATGGGATTTTCAGGTGGCGGCGGAAGCTCATCATCTTTTGCCAATAAAGCATTTATTACATCATTTGCATCTGCTGGCTTTGATAGGTAATCTGTAGCACCAATTTTTACCGCAGCAACGGCCGTCGCTATGGCTCCGTACCCCGTTAAAACGACTATTCGACAATCAGGACGTTTAGAGCGTAAAATTTCTACTACATCCAGTCCGTTTCCGTCTGAAAGCCTTAGGTCAATGACTGCGTAAGCGGGTGTGCGAGCTGTGGCTATTGCACCTCCCGCAGCAACTGAACCTGCTGTTTCCACAGAAAAACCACGCTTTTCCATAGCCTTTGCTAGACGACGCAGAAATGGTTCATCGTCATCCAAAATAAGTAGTGAGTTGTCTTCACCGATTATTCGTTTTTCAACCTCTTTCACGGGTTGTCTCCTGCTTTTGGTCCCATCATTTTCTAATAGATAATACTTTGTGGTCAAATGTCTTGTTAAATTAGCTATTTTCAACAAAACATGCAGTAGTTTCGGCCATAATTTCAGGTGAAGTGTCAGCCCTAAAAAACTCTACGAAACCATACTTTGGCAACACTAAATAGGTTATAGTTGAATGATCTACGAGATAGTATTCATCATTGCTTTCTTGTTTTTTATAGTAGGTTCGATAAGCCTTACTTGCGGACCTTACTTGTTCCTCGCTTCCAGTATATGTAACCATTCGTGGGTGTATCATTTCGGCAAATTCTTGCAAAACCTCTGGGGTATCACGACTTGGATCTACGGATATGAAAACCGGTACAGTTTGAATGCCCCTTTTTTCAAGCAAATCAACGGCATCAGCGTTTCTAGAAACATGTAATGGGCAAACGTCAGGACAAAATGTGTAACCAAAGTAAACAAGCGAGGGTTGTGAAAAGATTTCAACATCTGAAACAGTATTACCGTCAGCAGCAACTAACTCGAGAGTTCCTCCAATACTTGCAGTACCGCCAGTAACTTTTGAATTTCGGCACTGAGCAAACATATCTTCTTTATTAAACGGCCAGATTGGGGTTGTGGCCAAATATGTGAGACTGATAAGTATGAATAAAGAAGCGGCCGATAGGTAAACAATGTTTTTCATGTTTGTCATATTCTTGAACTGCCTCAATACCTTGTTATACATGACTATTAAGAATATCCTTTAAAATAAAGAGGGTGCGACAATGATACCCGAAAGTGCAGTAACAGTATCTAGAGATAATCAGCGTAGCCGATGGATTAAACTACGTACAACGATTTTATTGCGTTGGGTTGCAATACTTGGTCAAAGTGCAGCAGTTCTTGTTGCAGTTCAATTCTATAATTTACGCTTAGAGCTAGAGCTAATTATTTTTGCAATTGGAATATCAGTGGCAGGTAATCTTATGGCTATGTTCGTTTTTCCAAAAAATGAACGGCTATCGGAAAAACAAAATACGGCTATGATATTATTTGATCTACTTCAATTAGTGTTGCTGCTTTTTTTTACTGGTGGGCTCAACAATCCTTTTGCAGTTTTAGTAATCGCCCCTGTTGCTATTTCAGCGACCTCATTGCCCGTGAGGTATACACTTTCCCTTGGTGTGATAGCAATAGTCGCAGTGACGTTACTGGCTAATTACAACTACCCACTACTAACAGAGCAAGGTTTTATTTTAAGAGTTCCCAATATTTTTATTTTTGGAAACTGGACTGCTATTGTTATTTCAATGCTATTTTTAAGCTTCTATTCCCGTAAAGTAACCGTTGAGGTTAATGATATGTCTGATGCATTGTTTGCGACCCAGATGGCCCTTACTAGAGAACAAAAGCTTACCGACCTAGGCGGAGTTGTAGCAGCTGCTGCGCATGAGCTTGGAACACCGCTGGCGACCATTAAGTTGGCGAGTAGTGAGCTAATGGATGAACTAAAGGATAAGAAAGAGCTATTAGAGGATGCGATTTTGATTAGAGATCAAGCTGATCGTTGTCGTGATATTCTTCAGTCTATGGGTCAGGCCGGTAAAGATGACCAGCATATGCGCAATGCACCAGCATCTGAAGTAATTCGAGAAGCAGCTGAACCACATTTAGATCGGGGTATAGAGATAATTTTCGAAATCAAGCTCAAATCAAAAGAAGATATATCCCATCCAGTTATCCAGCGTCGACCTGAGATAATTCACGGTTTGAGAAATATGATCCAGAATGCGATTGATTTCGCTGATAGCAAAGTTTGGATTGTACTTAGTTGGAGTGAGGTAGACATAAAAATCACCATAAATGATGATGGGCCAGGATTTCCTGTACAAATGATTTCACGTATAGGAGATCCATTTGTAAGTTATCGGAAACCTTCTTCTGCTCGAGGTAAGCAGCCAGAATATGAGGGTATGGGCCTTGGTCTATTTATTGCAAAAACTTTACTAGAGCGTACAAATGCAAAGCTTAATTTTTCAAATGGTGCAATAAACCCTAATGTTGGGGCAGAAACGGCTGATCGCATGGGTGCCATCGTCGAAATTTTTTGGTTACGTGCTGACATTGAGAAGAAAAGTAATTTTTCGGGAGAAAATGAAAACTTACAGGTATTTTAGGTGACTAAAAATTATGCCTCAATTGGCAAAAACATATATCCAGTCAGTACAATATTAGTGGTTTTGTTAACTTTAGTTTTTGAAAAATACCCTAACTAGAAGATTTTTACTTTGTGAAAGAATTTATTTTGTTAAATCAAAGATTTGAAATTAATAGTGTTAATGAAAATCAAATGACTGAGTTAGCCGTACTAATCGGTCAGATTTTGAAGGGTAATGACACATTATTGTTAAAGGGAGAAATAGGGGCTGGAAAAAGCTATTTTTCTCGTAAACTCATCCAATCTCAACAAATCTTTCCAGAAGAAGTGCCATCGCCAACCTTCACCTTAGTTCAGACATATGAGACTAAGGTAGGCGAAATTTGGCATGTTGACTTATACCGTCTTACCCATGCAGATGGTTTGATTGAACTTGGTCTTTCAGAGGCTTTTGAGGACAAAATTTGTTTGATTGAATGGCCGGACTTGGCGCTTGATATGGTGCCAGAAAATGCCCTTAGTGTGGAGATTTTGATTACCGGTGAGCTGGAGCGACAGATTAAATTCAGTTGGTCTTGCTCCCATCATTGGTCTGATCGAATTGAAAATATTTCAGAACATTATATTGCGAACTAAAAACTATATGCTGTTAGATAAGGATGATTTGGGAGCTTGATTAAGGCTAAAAACATCCCTATTTTTTTAAATTCATGGAAATAAATAAAAAAATATTTGGAATGCCTTGTGGAGTAGATTTTCCAAGGTCTTTAGCATATGGAATTTTTAAATTCTTTTCAGATAATCCGCCGGAAGTTTTGGCGCGTGTAAATATAATTGTAAATACTAAACGTATGCGACTTAGGTTACTAGAAGAGTTTGCATCACTGCATACAATCTTAATTCCCAAGGTACATGTTCTATCTGACTTATCAGAATTGATAGGTACTTTTAAAAATCCCAATCCCAGCTCGCATTTGCAATATAGATTTGAGCTAATGGCTCTGGTTCAGAAGTTAATTGAACAAGAACCTAATTTGGCTTCAAAATCAGCCCTTTATGATCTCACTGATAATTTAGCAAAATTAATAGATGAACTTCAGGGTGAGAACGTTAAACCAATAACAATAAAAAATTTAAATGTAGAGGATCATTCTGGTCATTGGCAGCGTATTCTGCACTTTATGGATGTAGTTACAACCTATCTTGAAGAAAGAAACTTGGAGCCAGACTCTGAAGGTTTTCAACGAAAGCAGGTTCTGACATTACTGCGGGCCTGGGAAGAATATCCGCCAGAAAGTCATATTTTTATAGCAGGCTCAACTGGCTCACGAGGGACGACCTTAGAATTAATAAAAGGAGTTTATAAGCTTCGTAAGGGCGTAATTGTGTTGCCTGGGTTTGATTTTCATATGACTGAAGCAGTTTTTGGGAGTATTTCTGATCCGCTGATTGGTGAAGACCATCCGCAGTATCGATTTGTAAAAATGCTGGAAGATTTGAATATTAAATATTCTGATGTTGATATTTGGCCAGCCTCCTCCTCCCAAAGTATTCCTCGTAATAAATTAATTTCTCTTGCGCTGCGTCCTGCGCCTTTCACGGATAGTTGGATGTTAGAAGGCCCTAGGCTAGAAAGTTTGGACCGTGCATGTGAAGGGTTAAGCTTATTTGAAGCTGAGAACCAAAGACAAGAAGCTTTGGCTATTGCAATGGTGTTAAGACAGGCCGTTCATCAAAACAAAAGAGTTGCTTTGGTAACCCCGGACCGAAGGCTTACTCGACAGGTAACAGCAGAGCTTTTGAGATGGGGAATTATTCCAGATGATAGCGCAGGCCTTTCGTTTAATCTTACCTTGCCGGGCCGGTTTTTAAGGAAAGTGGCGGCCCTCTTAAATACAACGCCAAGTTCATCTGAACTAATTGCTTTGTTAAAAAGCCCAATATGTCACAGCGACCAAGTAAACCGTGGAAGACATTTGCTTTTAGTATCGAAGTTAGAAACTTTTCTCCGAAAAAATACTATAGTTGATCCAAATTCTGAGCATTTAAGTAATTTTTTAATAGAAAATAATCAGGAATTTTCCCAGAAATGGGTAAAGTGGCTATCGAGTTTCTTATTGAAATCTCAGAAAGAAGGAACCCAAAACTTTGATTATTGGCTCAGTGAACATGTATTTAATTCGAATTACTTAGCATTGGGTTGTGATCCGAAGAAAGAAGAAATCTCTAGTTCTTTGTGGCAACATAATGCTGGCGAGATGGCAAAAAAGATAATTGCAAAAATCTCTGCGGTTGCTAGTTCAGCGCCGTTGATGTCTTCATTCGATTATAACAGGACGGTCAATGCAATTTTTTCTGACCATGAGGTTAGAAACTCACATATTTCACACGATAATATTTTTATTTGGGGAACACTTGAAGCTCGTGGGAATGGAGCAGATTTACTAATTTTAGGTAGCCTAAACGAGGGTATTTGGCCCGCCCAGCCAGATCCTGACCAATGGATGAATAGGAAAATGCGGAAAGACGCTGGACTACTGTTGCCAGAGAGGAGGATAGGTTTGGCAGCTCACGATTTCCAACAAGCTGTGGGGGTAAAGGAAGTTTGGATAACAAGGTCTAAAAGAAACTCTGAGTCAGAAACCACTCCCTCGCGCTGGCTAAGTAGATTAATTAATCTTCTTGAGGGATTAAACTCTAACGGAGGAAAACTTGCTCTTGATAATATGCGCATTCGCGGAGCTCAACATCTCTCACTGATAAACGAATTAGAGAAAACGAGGCAAATAAAAAAACCATGCAGGCCTGAGCCTGTACCTCCTGTAAAAGTAAGACCAAAAAAATTATCGGTAACAGAAATCAAAACATTAATCCGTGATCCATACTCTATCTACGTTCGTCGTATCTTAAAGATTGAGCCTTTAGAGCGTCTGGATAAGTTTTCTGCTTATGCTTTGCGCGGGATAGTTTACCACTCGATCTTTGAGAAGTTTATGGTGAGCTGGCATGATAACGCCGATTTAGATTGGCATATAGAAAAATTAAAGGAAACAGCATCTGATATCATAAAAGTAAGTACTTCAAACAAAATATTACAAAAATTTTGGATGAAGGGAATAAACGATATTTCAGTATCATTTATTAATGGCGAGCTAAAGCGCCATCAGGAAGCCACGCCGATAGCTTTTGAGCAAAGCGGTAAATTAATCGTTAAAGATATAAATTTCGAAATATCTGGTAAAGTGGATAGAGTCGATTTGAAGAAGAATGGTGCTGCAATTATTTATGATTATAAGTCGGGCACTTTACCCTCATTAAAACAGCAAGTTTCTTATGATAAACAACTTTATCTACTTTCTTTGATATTGCAAAAAGGTGGCTTTAAAGGAATTACTAACTTTAAAATAGATACTGCCTATTTTGTTCCAATTAAGCCAAATGCAAAAGAAGTACAAATACCTACTCATTTAGAAAGTTTAGAGGAATTTGAACTTAAGTTAGGTAAGTTGCTCTCCGCTTATCTTAAGCCCGTTACAGGTTTTAAGGCTCGACGCGCTCTTTTCTTGAAAGAGGATTATTCTCCGTATGATCAAATTTCACGCTATGGTGAATGGGATACTTCTGATAAATTTGAAGTTGAAATTTTATGAAAATAAATTCTGCAACAAGTGCTCAGATCGCAGCATCAGATGCCAGTCTATCGACTTGGCTTACCGCAAATGCTGGATCAGGCAAAACAAAAGTTTTAATAGACAGGGTCGCACGTTTGCTCCTTGATGGAGTGCAGCCAGAGCAAATCCTATGCTTAACTTACACAAAATCTGCTGCGGCGGAAATGAAAAATAGATTGTTTGATCGGCTCGGAAAATGGTCAATGTTAGCAGATCAGGAATTAAATTTAAGTCTTTTTGAAACGGGTATTCAACGGCAACTAAGTATTAATGAGCTTAAAAAGGCTCGAACCTTGTTTGCCCGAGCTATAGAGGCTCCAGGGGGTTTAAAAATTCAAACAATACATGCATTTTGTGCATCTTTGTTGAGAAAATTTCCTTTAGAGGCAGGTATATCGCCACAGTTTGGAGAATTAAGCGAAAGAAGTCAGCGCGATCTATATTTAAGGGTTCTCGAAATAATTTCGAAAGAGAAGTCAGCACAAGAGAGTTTTGAGCATTTCTTAACGATAGCCAACGCAAGCAATTGGGAAGATATTATCTCAAAAATCATTTCAAAAAGAGGTATTTTTTCTAAAAATAAAAGTCGGTCACAAATATACGAAGTGTTCGCAGTAAATGGTGAAATTTCGATAGATGACGATATTAGTTCCCATTTTAAAGATGGCACACTGAATTTTATGAAAATTATATCTGAGTGCTTGCAGAAATCTACAAATCAAAATGATCAAAAAATATCTCAGGAACTTAGTAAAATTTCTTCCATCGATTTGACTAGCCTCAAACTTCTTGAAAACATTTTTCTTTATGGCAAAACTGCTAAGGCACCCTTTACCGCAAAGTTAGGAAAATTCTCAACGAAAGAAATGAGAACTGGTATTTTGGCGTCTTTTATAGATGACATTGACGATTTTATGATTTGTCTAGAGGCTTTTAGGAGTAGAAGACTTTCTTACCAGGCGGCTAAAACTTCATTATCTATTCATAAATTTGCTGAGACGTTTCTAAAATTTTACGCAGAACAAAAGCAAGCTAAAAGCTTTTTAGATTTTGATGATTTGATAACTATCGCAGTCAATCTTCTTACTACCTCGGAAGTTGCTGACTGGGTTTTATATAGGTTAGATGGTGGAATAGATCATATTTTAGTTGATGAGGCTCAAGATACTAGTCCCTCTCAATGGAAAGTTATTGAAACACTTGCTAGAGAATTAACAAGTGGCCAAGGTGTAAAAGCGGATAGGTCTAGAACAATCTTTGTCGTGGGTGATCAAAAGCAATCGATCTATTCATTTCAAGGCGCTGACCCAGGTCAATTTGATAGGGTTCGTAATAGTTTCTCCGCAAAGTTAGCTGGTGCTGATAAAGCTTTACAGGTGGCTTCTCTTGATTATTCATTTAGGTCATCGCGAGCAATTTTAGATCTTGTTGATAAGGTTTATGAAAATGGTCAGGACCAAAGCTTTGGTTCGAGACGAAAACATATTGCATTTAAATCAGAATTGCCGGGCCGCATTGATTTATGGCCAATTATTCCTAAAAAAATTAATCCTAACTTGGAAAAATGGGAAGAAACTCTTGAGCTAATCAGCGACGCTGATCACTTTGTAAGTTTAGCTCGTTTAATTGCGTTAGAAATAAAGAGAATGATAGATGAGGGGAGTCAAATCCCAGAGCAAAAAAATATTAATCATGAGCCTACTTTTCGTCCAGTTCAGGCTGGCGATTTTTTAATTCTCGTCCAACGAAGATCAGAAATTTTTCATGAAATCATAAAGGCTTGTAAGGATGTTGATCTGCCTATTGCAGGCGCAGATAGGTTAAGATTAGCAGGGGAAGTTGCAATAAAAGATATATGCAATTTTCTCGCATTTATTGATAATGCGGACGATGATTTTTCGTTAGCAGCAGTTTTAAAGTCACCACTATTTGGATGGACTGAGAAGCAGTTATTCAATTTAGCGCATTCACGCGAAGAAATGACTTTGTGGCAAGCACTGAAAAAAGACCCAAATAAATTTTTGCATGAATTAAAAGTTTTTGAGGATCTCAGGTTTGTTTCTGAGTTTGTACGGCCATACGAACTGATTGAAAGAATATTAATTCTTCACAATGGGCGGTCTTTATTGATTGGGAGGCTTGGAAAAGAAGCAGAAGAAGGTATAGATACCTTGCTGACCCAAGCAATGGATTATGAAATTTCTGAGATACCAAGTTTAACTGGGTTTCTTTCATGGATTTCTGACGAAAATATCCAAATTAAAAGGCAATTTGATAGCTCTGCAAATCAAATCAGAGTAATGACCGTTCATGGTGCTAAGGGACTAGAGGCGCCAATAGTTATTTTACCAGAGACTAATGACTTTAAGAATGAGCTATCGGATGAAATACTTTTCACTGAAAATTATGCATTCAAAAAATTCTCCAGTACCGAGCGCAGTAATAAAACAGCTAATATTTACGATGACCAAAAGCGCCGAAATTCTGCGGAGCGAGATCGCTTATTGTACGTTGCACTGACTCGAGCTGAGGTCTGGTTGATAGTAGCAGCGGCAGGTAATGTATCCGATACTGGGGAGAGTTGGTATAAAAAAATTGAAAAGGGATTGGTTGATTTAGCTGCAAAGGCAACACCATTTCCTAATGGTGGCGGTCTTTGTTACAGGCATGGTGAGTGGTTATTTAGCCAGTCTTCAGGGGAGCTGGCAAAAAAAGAAAAAACAGTAAAATTGCCGCCTATTTTTACAGAGAAAGTAAATGCACCGATAAAATGTGAGAAATTTATCAATCCTTCCAGCTTAGCCGGGGCTAAGAGTGTTCAAAGTCTTGATGTGGAAACCTATAATGATGCGAATGATGATGCAAAAACTTTTGGGACAATAGTGCATCTACTTTTGGAAAAATTGCCCAAAACCAACCCGGATAATTGGCAGAATATACTGCCTAACCTTTTAACATGGGCAGAAATTACTGTCTCTGAAGAAACGCAGATCAAAGCATACAAACAGGCAGAAAAAATATTAAAAAAGCGGGGCTTTGAATTTATATTTGCTCCAGATACTTTAGCAGAGGTTCAGTTTTCAACAATTGTGAAATCTATTGGAGATTTACCAATTGTTGGCGTAATTGATAGGCTTGTAATATCAGAGGACTCAGCCCTGGTAATTGATTTCAAATCCAATCAAGAGGTTCCCACGAGCGTTGACGAAATACCCCTTGGAATACTTAAACAGTTGGGTGCTTATGCTGTCTCAATGCAAAAAGTATTTCCAAAAAAAATTATAGAGTTAGGAATTATTTGGACCCAATCAGCCGAACTGATGAAAATCGATGTGAATAAAGCTCTAAGTTCACTAGACGCGACCTGAATGACTTGACCTTTCCACTACGCGACCATAGATTTCGGATAGGAAAAGTTTAGGAGAACTCCATGACAACAGTAGCAGTAACAGATGCAACATTTGATACAGAAGTTAAAAATTCGGATATACCTGTAGTGGTAGACTTTTGGGCAGAATGGTGTGGTCCTTGCAAACAGATTGGACCTGCATTGGAAGAGTTGGCGGTGGAACTTCAAGGAAAAGTCAAAATAGCAAAGGTTGACGTTGATACTAACCCAAGCGCAGCTGCTTCAATGGGTGTTCGGGGAATTCCGGCATTGTTTATTTTTAAAGATGGTGAGGTCGTGTCTAATCGTGCTGGTGCTGCTCCAAAAGCAGCGTTGCAAAGTTGGATAGAAGAGAGCATCTAGCCTCTGGCCTCAAATTCGGTTTATTCTGTAGCTTATTTCGCTCTTCTCAAATTAGAGCACATTTTGTTGGAGTAGTGATCTGATGGCACAAGAAGAATTTAGTACATGGCACGGTACCACTATTATTGGCGTTAAGAAGGATGGAAAAGTAGTAATTGCTGGTGATGGCCAAGTAAGCTTAGGTCAGACGGTCATCAAAGGAACGGCTAAGAAGGTTCGCAAATTGTCCCCAGGTGGGCATGATGTGATTGCTGGTTTTGCTGGCTCCACGGCGGACGCATTTACACTTCTGGAACGTTTGGAGTCTAAACTTGACGCCATGCCCGGCCAACTGGCAAGAGCATCTGTAGAACTGGCCAAAGATTGGCGGACAGATAAGTATCTTCAGAAACTTGAAGCTATGCTAATTGTAACAGATGGGGAGCAATTGCTTGTTATTACTGGCGCTGGAGATGTCTTAGAGCCAGAACATGATGTTGCAGCAATCGGTTCAGGAGGAAATTATGCGCTGGCAGCTGCTAGGGGAATGATGAGTAGTGAAAAGAATGCTGAAGACATAGCCCGCCAAGCGATGGCAATAGCGGCAGATATTTGTGTTTACACCAATGGGAAACTAACGGTTGAAACACTTTAGATTTTTACTGGAGAATTAAAATGACTGATCTTACTCCTAGAGAGATCGTATCAGAACTTGACCGTTATATTATCGGGCAGCGAGATGCTAAACGAGCAGTAGCTGTTGCATTAAGGTCTAGGTGGCGTCGCAAACAACTTGGTGATGATTTAAGGGACGAGGTTTATCCAAAAAATATTTTGATGATAGGTCCAACTGGAGTTGGTAAGACAGAAATTAGTCGGCGCTTAGCAAAGCTTGCTAAAGCTCCGTTTATAAAAGTTGAAGCTACTAAATTTACTGAAGTAGGTTATGTTGGGCGAGATGTTGAGCAAATCGTTAGAGACCTAGTAGAAGCATCTATAAATCAGACCCGAGAGTGGATGAGAGATGAAGTTCGTGCGAATGCAGAGCATGCAGCTGAAGAACGAGTTTTAGATGTTATTGCAGGCGCAGATGCTAGAGAAGCTACAAGGGAAATGTTTCGAAAGAAATTACGATCTGGAGAATTGGACGAAACAGAGATTGAGATGGATGTGAGTGATACATCTAGCCCCCTTCCAATGTTTGATATACCTGGCCAGTCAGGGTCACAAATGGGGATGATGAATTTATCGGATTTGTTTGGCAAGGCAATGGGTGGAAGAACCGTCAAAAGAAAAATGACTGTCGGAGAGAGTCACGAAGTATTGATGAGCGAGGAGGCAGATAAGCTGTTAGATGATGAGGCAGTTACCCGAGCTGCAATAGACTCAGTAGAACAGAACGGAATCGTGTTTCTTGATGAGATTGACAAAGTCTGTGCAAGATCTGATGCACGAGGTGGCGATGTGAGTCGAGAGGGCGTTCAAAGGGATTTGCTGCCCTTGATCGAGGGTACAACGGTCTCCACAAAGCATGGTACAGTAAAAACTGATCACATTCTATTTATAGCTTCAGGCGCTTTTCATGTAGCAAAACCATCAGATTTGTTGCCAGAGCTTCAGGGCCGACTTCCCATTCGAGTTGAATTACGCGCCTTGACAGAAGAAGATTTTGTCAGAATTTTAACTGAAACAGACAACGCGCTTACCCTTCAGTACACAGCTCTGATGGCAACAGAAGGGGTTGAGGTAACTTTTTCTTCAGAAGGAATAAATGCGCTGGCAAAAATAGCAGCAGATGTAAATGAGAGCGTAGAAAATATTGGAGCGCGTAGATTATATACAGTAATAGAGCGGGTTTTTGAGGAACTCTCGTTCATCGCTCCCGATAAGTCAGGCACATCAATTGAAGTAAATTCAGAGTTTGTTGAAAACAATATTGGCGATCTATCAAAATCAGCTGATTTGAGTAGATATGTCCTATAGCTCAGTTGTTTCCTAAATAGTCTGCTAAAGGTCCTTTTGTTGGTTCCAGTGCTTCTTTTGTGTCTATCGGAACATGTACTGTATTCTCCTTTACAACGATTGTATGAGATGCGATTTTTTTTGCATCGGCTGGGTCATGAGTGACCATCAAAACGAGCAATTTTCTATTTTTTGCAATTTTTTTGATTAATTCTAGCATTTGATCTTTAAGTGATGGACCCAAAGCGGCGAATGGCTCGTCCAATAACAATATCGTATTTTTTTGTAATAAGACCCTTGCTAATGCTGCGCGGCTTTGTTGTCCCCCTGAGAGTTGCGAGGGCTTTCTATTTTCGAGCCCCAGTATTCCAACTTCGGACATAGCAGATCTCAATTGGGACCTATCATCATTAGATATTTTTGGCCGTTGAGTAACAGCCAATGCTAAATTTCGCCAAACGGTCAAATGTGGGAACAAGTTATTATCTTGAAATAAAATAGATATGTTTCTTTTTGACGGTGGTAGCCCACTAATTTCACGTTTATTCCATACTATGGACCCATTTGAAATCTCGGTAAAACCTGATAAAATATTTAGAAAGGTTGATTTGCCAGCTCCAGATGGTCCCACAACAGCGTAAATTCTTTCAGATTCCAAGGAAATATCCGCTGAGAGCCTTAAATAATTTTTTACTAAAGAAAAATTAAGCTCGAGCATTTCTCATCTTTCCAATTTTATCAAAGATTAAGAAAATCCCTATTGAAATTGAAACTAATATTACAGCCGATGCCATTGCTTGCTCTGTACGGTAGGCACCCATTAACTGATATATAACAAGTGGAAGTGTTTCAAAATCTGCACCCCCAAATAGAACAATCACACCTAAATCACCCATAGATAGCGCTGCAACGAGCCCCATACTGTAGGTCAAGGCCTCTTTTAATCTGGGTATATATACCCAGTAAAACCAAGCAAAAGGTCCCATCGACAGAGCATTAGCTAGGTTCTTAAAATTTGATACTATTTCGTCAGATGCAGGGCGCATAATCCTAATGGAGAATGGTAGGCCCATTATGGAATTTACAGTTAGGGTAACCCAAAAGGTTATTTCGAAGGGATTAGTATAATTGCGAACCATGAGAAATAGGCCTGCCCCTATAATTAGTGGAGAAACAGCGACACTTAAAGTTCCAACTACTTCACCCCATTTACTCATAAAACCCAATGCCAAAATTGTCGATATAACAGCAGAGCAAAGAGCAAGGTTGATGGAGTTTAATATTGGAGTCCAGATAGTATTTTCTAATAAATAAAAATGTTGAACCCCTTCTGAAATAACTGAAATTACTGGTAAAATTAAGAATAGACCAAGTAATATTATAACGCTAAAATCCCATACAGAAGATCTGATGCTCAAATATCTTTGATATACAGGACGATCTAAGCCTTTATTAAAATTTGTAGGCAGACCAAAAACTAGGATTGACAAACAGCATGCCAAAGTTGCGACAGAAAGTTGTATTAAAGCTAGAAATGCTGCTCGTCCAAAGTCTAACTCAAACCGGAATGCTTGATATATCGCTAATTCAAGAGTGGTAGCTTTCGGGCCTCCTCCTAAAGTCAAAACAACTGCAAAACTTGTTAAGCAAAGTGCAAAAATAAGACTGAAAATTTGTGGAGCGACCAAGCGTAGAATTGGCCAATCCAGTATCCAAAAACGCATTAAAAAGTTTAGGTTTAAACCATCAGCGACGCGCTCGAGTTCTGCTGGTCGTCTTTCTATAGCGAGTAAAAATGCCCTAGTTGCTAGAGGAATATTGAAAAAGATATGAGCCAATAATACTCCAGTAAGGCCATATATTGAAAATACTGGGAAACCAAAAAAACTTAATAGAGAGTTTAGAAGCCCTGAATTACCAAAAATTGATAATAATCCTAATACAGCAACTATCACAGGAAGGATGAAGGGCACGCTTAAAGTAAGTATTAAAAGCCGCCTGCCAATAAAGTGCCTTCGAGATAGCGCAACGGCTAAAGGCCATGCCAGTAATACTGACAAAAGTGAGGATAAAGCAGCTTGTTTTAGTGTAAATTTTAATGCTGCCCAATCGGCTGTTGTAAAAGTAAGGTTTTGGTCCGCATAAAATAGAAGAACAACCAACGGACCAAAAACTACAAAAAGCAGAAGGGTATTTGCGATTATTGAGAAAGTGCGTTGCGCCACTCTTCTATCGCCTGCTTAGTTATTTCTGACGCCTCATTTTCTGAAAAATAAACAGCTGATTTTGGCCTCGGTAGATTAGAGAAAACCGAAGGCCATTCATCTTTGGTCTGTGCAGATGGATAAGACCAATTTGTCATAGGTATTAAATTCTGAAATCCGTCAGACAGAATAAAATCCATAAACATTGAAGCAAGCTCTTCATTTTTTGACGATCTGACTTTGGCCGCAAGCTCAAAGAAAGGATAGTGTCCTTCCTTAAATATAGCTGCTTTTTTTGTAATATCTTCTTCCACCGCTATATGGTATGCTGGGGATGTTGTGAAGGAAAGAACCCCTGCTGCTTCCCCGTCAGTGAAAAGACCATAGGCCTCAGACCACCCCTTAGTAACAGTCAATATTTTTGGCGCAAGTTTTTGCCAATATTCACCAGCATTATCTCCATATATTTTTTTAACCCATAAAATTAGTGCGAGACCAGAAATTGAACTTCTAGGATCTTGGATCACTATCTTAATATTTTTTGGTAAATTCAGTAACTCTTCGAAGCTACTCGGTGGTTTTGTCTTTGTCGTATCAAATACAAAACTGGCGTAAGACCAGTCAAATGGTAAAAATATTTCATCATCCCAATCAATAGGAAGCTTGAGGCGATTATTGTCTTGTTTGTGAGGAGAGAATATCCCTAATTCTCTGGCCTTTTTTGTTATATCTGTATTTAGGCCAATTACTATATCAGCCCTAGTGTTCTGTCCTTCAAGTACGAGCCTTGGTAATAGTTCTCCTGCAGAAAAAACTAAATCACAATTACACGTTTCCTCAAATTTACTCTCTATAGAGGGGCCTGGACCCCATTCAGAGGTAAAATAGTCTGGTGCGTATACTGTTAAAGTGGGTATTTGAGCTAAGGCCATGCTTGTGCTCAATAATCCCGCCGCAAAAGTAAGTTTAAACATTAGTCTCTCCTTATGCTGGCGGAGAGTAGTTCAGGACGATGCCCAGACCTTCCCTCCGCCGGTTCTAACCGGTTCAGGTTCAACGGGTTCATTCATATGTCTCAGCCATAAGGCACCCCGAGGTTCTTTTTTCATATACACAGATTTAATAATGATCAAGAGGAATTGACTTGAGGAATAGTTGATCAAGGTTTACACCATCTTTATACACAGGGACTTGTAATGAGTATAAATACATTTGGACATTTATTTCGTGTAACAACCTGGGGTGAGAGCCACGGGGAAGCTATTGGAGCAACCATAGACGGCTGTCCTCCAGGCATAGAAATATACCAAAAAGATCTTCAACATTACCTGGACAAAAGAAGACCTGGGCAAAGTAAGTATACTACACAAAGACGCGAAGAAGATTTGGTAGAAATCTTATCAGGTATTTTTGAAAATAAGACTACTGGAACACCAATTCAGCTTCTGATTAAAAACACTGATCAAAGATCCAAAGATTATAGTGAGATTGAAAATACCTTTCGGCCAGGGCATGCTGATATAACTTATTGGCAGAAATATGGTATTCGAGATTATCGCGGTGGCGGCAGGTCTTCAGCAAGAGAAACAGCGTCCCGTGTTGCTGCTGGAGGAGTGGCTCGCGCAGTTTTATCACAACTGATACCAGACATTCGAATAAGAGCTTACCTAACTCAAATAGGTCCAGACAAAATTGATAGAAGTAATTTTGATTGGCAAGAAATAGGGGAGAATGATTTTTGGTCTCCAGACAAAAAAGCTGCTGAAAGATGGGCTGAATATTTAGATGAGATTAGGAAATCTCACAATTCTGCAGGTGCAGTGATTGAGGTACAAGCAAGTAAGGTACCCGCTGGATTAGGCGCTCCAATTTATGGTAAATTGGATATGGATATAGCTTCTGCAATGATGTCCATAAATGCAGTAAAGGGTGTTGAGATCGGCGAAGGCATGCAAGCTGCAGAGTTAACTGGCTCAGAAAATGCTGATGAGATATTTATTGGGGATGATGGTAGCCCAGAATACACTTCCAATCATGCTGGTGGTATTTTGGGTGGAATATCAACAGGGCAAGATATTGTTGCTAGATTTGCAGTAAAACCAACGTCGTCTATTTTGAGTGCACGTAAGTCGATCACTAAAACTGGCCAAGCAACTGAAGTTGTAACAAAAGGACGCCACGATCCATGTGTTGGAATACGGGCAGTTCCTGTAGCAGAGGCCATGATGGCATGTGTGCTTTTGGACCATTTTCTTGTGAATAGAGGGCAAATTGGAGATGCTGGCGGTCAAATCGGCTAAGGTAGATATTACATTTCAAGACCTCAGCTACTCTGCTTTGAAGTCTGTACGAGCAATATACCTATAGTCACAATTAAAACTCCAAGGTAATCAGATACACCAAGCGGTTCACTTAACATTACCGCTGCAATAGAGACTCCGAAGAATGGATTTAAGAAATGAAATGTTGCTGCTTTTACTGCGCCAATTTCATTCACTAACCAAAACCAAATTACTGTTGCAATTAGGCCGGGTACCAAAGTTGTATAAACAAATGCCACTAAAAGTGTCCAATTAAATACTATTATGTAGGTTTCTAACATAATTGAAAAAATGGATAGCGAAGCCCCACCAATTAACATCTGATAACCAACTATCACCATCAGGTTACCTTCAGAATTAGTGTTTCGTACTGCCAGTGTTGCAATGGATAATGCTAAGGCCCCTAAGACACAGTATATTAAACCCAATTCACTTATGCCTGTATTCAGTCTAAATCCCATTATTAGAGTGACACCTAAAAAACCAATCCCGAGCCCTGCAACACCCATAATAGATAATCGCTGCCCTAAAAATAGCCACCCGAGCAAAGCTACTAATAGTGGCATACTTGAAGCAATGATCGCTGCTAAAGATGCTTCAATCCACTGCATTGCTACAAAGTTGAGACCGAGATAAATTGTATTTTGACAAATCCCAAATATAATTGTTGCATGCAATTGGTTTTTTGTAAGTTTGAAATTCTGTCTGAGCCAAATAGCAATGATTAACGCTATGATGCCTGATAAGAAAAATCTTAACGAAAGTGCTCCAAGAGGTGGAGCATGACTTACTATAACACGCGCTGAGGTGAAGGCGGAGGACCAAATGAAAGCAAACATCAGGCCAAGAATTAAAGCTTTGGGACTCAAATCTCCTCCAAGAAAAAAAGTAATCTAAATCCAATTTACCAAAAAGCAAAGGGCCGCTTAAAGCGACCCCTTTTGAACTCTATTTTATTCAGTATTAGCTATTCACACTTTCTTTTAAAGCTTTTGCGATTGTCATTTTGACAACTTTGTCAGCCGCTTTAGTGAATTGCTCTCCTGTTGCAGGATTACGAACTAGTCTTTCTGGTCGAGCGCGACACATGATTTTACCGACACCTGGTAAGGTGATCGCGCCACCACCTGAAACTTCTCTTGTAATGAGCCCACAAATTGCATCCAGTGCTGCGTTAGCAGATTTTTTATCTGTACCCATTTCTTCAGACAAAGCTGCTACAAGCTGTGTCTTTGTCATTGGCTTTGACATATTTTTCTCCTTATTAAATACCCAATAAGTTGGGCTTCACGGTGTGACTGTAACTGAATATTGTGCAATAACACAACAAATAGTATGCAATAATGCGCCGAAAATGATACTTTTTTTGATTTTTCTGATAAAATTTGGGTTGATCCCCATAATTTTAGAAAAAAGTGGCTTAAAATATGCTTTATAGAATTACAGTAGACCGGGTATCCAAAATATATTGAGTTTTAACAAATAATATTCCAAATAGTGGTTGCATCAATCAAACGATATATCCTTTGTTGAAATTCGCGCTCTATTAGATTTTAAATCAGCTCGATTTTTTTTTGTAGCAAGTCGCCTCCGTTTACTAGCTAATGTTGGCTTCGTGGCTAATCGTTTTTTGGGTGCGATTAAAGATTTTCTCACCATATCCTTTAAGCGTTTTAGTGCGATTTCTCGATTTCGAATTTGGTGCCTTGTATCATCGCACTTAAGAACAATTGCACCATCTTTTGTCCATTTACTTCCAGCAATTTTTTTTAACCGTATCTTTACTATCTGAGATAATGATGGTGATTTTTCGGCCTCAAATCTTAATTCTACTGCACTGCTTGTTTTATTGACGTGTTGTCCGCCAGGTCCAGAAGCTTTTATAAACTGCTCACTTAATTCCCAACTTTTTATTGTTATCTTTTCGTCAATTTTTAGCATTTTTGGTATTTACCATTTTTTACTTTTTAAAAAATATTAAAAAAGGCCGCTCGGGTAGAGCGGCCTTCCAAGATTTTTCGGAGATGGGCCGGTTAGGTGGCTCACCAATTAAAAGCTTTGCATTTTCAGGACTGCCCTAGATGCGACTGCTCCAAACTGTTCCGACACCTCTCTCCAATACCTTTTTAGACACTGGACCACCTCCTTTCGTTTGTTACATTCTAATGCCATGGTGCCATAGAATGGAAATTTTTCAAGATATTTTATTATCTTTTAGTAAAAAAAATGATACGAAAAATCGAAAGGGGATTAATGCTATTAATCCAATGATCCACTTTACCATTAAATCAGCAACTGCGAGTGATACCCATAACGGCGAGTCGGCGCCAATGGTTAAAAATGGAACTATTTCCCATGCCCAGGAAATCTCGCCATTTGCTGCCTCTGAGAAGAGCGGTATTTGAGAAGAAAATGCAATTGTGAAAAAAATAGTGGTATCAATTAAAGAGGCGAGAAACGACGAGACCAGAGGAGCCTTCCACCACGCAGCTGAGCGTAACTTATTGAAAACGGCAATATCAAAAAATTGAGCTAAAATAAATGCGATACCAGATGCAAATGCTACTCTTAATGCAACCGCTGGATATTCGTAGCCGTCACCCTGTAGCATAATTTTGCTTCCTATAAGAGAGCATAAAAGGCCTGTGATAAAACCCACAAGTACTATTTTCCGAGCTGCTCTAGGGCCGTAGCTTTTGTTCATCAGATCAGTGATTAAGAATGCAATGGGGTATGTGAACGCACCCCACGTAAGTAGACCATCTAGCAATAAGAATTGGACTAGAATGTTTGACGCCACTACTACTGACGCCATGGCAAGAATGCCAATAAGGAGTTTTTCCATAAAATTTATTCCCGTTTTTTATCCAAGGTAGCGGTGACTTGTTAAGTAAATATTAACGAACGAGCGTTATCTTCAGATCAAAAGTTTTGCAAGTATAAATTACGACAAATAGCTTAGCTGGCATCTCCTTCAGGATTTACCCGAAGCATAAGAAACAAACCAATCAAAAAGAGCAAAATAAGTGGAGATATGCCAAGATTATTACTGTTGGTTACTGCTGTAACGTAGGCAATAAGTGCCGGAGCAAGAAAGGCAGTGGCTCTTCCAATCAATCCATATATGCCAAAATACTGAGTAGAATTAGAGGTGTTTGTGTGTCTTACCATCATGGTTCGACTGGCAGATTGTAGAATACCTCCAAAGCCTCCAATTAAAACTCCGCATCCATAAAAAATGTTATCAGGGATACTTGAGTTTTCAGCCAGTGGGATACCAAAAAAAGATACTCTGGACATTCCAACAACTATTATACACACACCAGTTAAAATCAGTATACTTATGAGTATCACAGGCTTAGGCCCTACTCGTCTATCCCACTTACCACCGAGCCAGCTGCAAACAGCTGCTGCAAGTGCTGCAACTATTCCAAAAGTTCCAATTTGAACAATCGACCAGTCAAGAACTAGGGCAGCATAAACCCCCCCAAAGCTATAAAGGCCATTCAAGCTATCGCGGTAAAACATATTTGAAATTAGATATCTGACTGTACTTTTTTTATTGCGCAAGCTGATTATGGTTTTCCAAAGATCTTCTAGACCCTTTCCTATGCTAGCACCCATGCGTGGCTCAGACTTATCATTAATCCATATAAAGTAAGGTATGGAAAAAACGATAAACCACAAAGCAACAAATGGGCCAACGAAGCGTGTTCCCTCTTTAGCATCAGCGTTGAGGCCAAAAATTGGATCAAGGCCAATTAGTGTCTTTCCATTTTCCTGTTCAACAAATAAAGTAAGAACTACTACAAGAGAGACTAGGCCACCTACGTATCCAAACCCAAAACCACTTCCAGAGATTGCACCGGTTTCAGATCTATCACCCAATGATGGTAGTTGGGCATTACTGAAAACGTAAGCCAATTCTGCCCCTACAAATCCTATGCCAAAAGAGATCAATATCCAATGCCAATTAGAGCCATCTGGTAGACCGAACCAGGAGCTAAAAGCACCAATAATCAATAAAGCAGAAAACAGATAAATCCATTTTATTCTATTGCCATAAGTATCTGCAATCGCTCCGATAAATGGTGCTGTGAGGCCAACTATCAAGCCAACGATCGTTATGGTTAAAGACCAGTAATATTGAGCATTGGCTCGGGAAGTTACGCTGTCTAGTCCGTTGGCGATGAAATACTCGGCGGCTACAGTAGCGAAATATGGGCCTATGATAAATGTAACCATTAATGTGTTGTAAGGCTGACAGGCCCAGTCATAAAAAAACCAACCCCATGTTTTTTTTGCATTATTCATAGACTAGTCTCCCGTTGCCTTGTGCAGTAAAACAAGTTCCTAAAGACTAAAGCAAGCTATTCTTGCATTGGAGGCCAAGGTCTTTTCTTTTCTGAATCAACCCAGCCCCTCAACCACTCTGGCATCTTAGGTGACTGCTGCTTCAGTTCAATTTCATCAAAAATTCTTTGTGGATCAATAATCCCATCTTTTCCTACAAAGGCGGCCCGATAAATAATGTGACCAGCACACTCATTTTTAGAGTTCCACATACATTGTTCGATGTACAAGAATCTGTCGTCCCAACAAACTGTTCGTGTTTGCATTTTTATTCGATCAAAAGCCCTAATACGTTTTCGATATCTTACATTTGCGCCTGCCATCGTCATTGACCATCTATTCTTGAAAATGACTCTGCTAAAACCTGATTTGCCCGAAAATGGAATACGACCTAAATCGTACAATGTAAGTGCCCGCCCGTTATTTAGCTCAAACCAGAAGTCAAGATCCCATGGCCAGCAAATATGAAATGACTCATGAATTTCACCAACAGATAGGTTTTGTGCAGATTTATTAACGAATAACTCTTTCGCCATTCTTATAAATGGATACATCTAATCTCCATAATTTTCCAAACGTGAGGTTTCAGGTCTAAAGAGTTTTTTTGAGATATCGGTTGGGAACCTAGTTCAAATAGTCACCAACACTTCGAACGTCAGAGGCTAATCCTTCAAGAACAGACCCTGCACCATCTAAAACCCCTTTGGTAGTCCCACAAGAACTAAGAAGTAATACTAAGGACGTGAAAAAAACTTTTTTAAACATGTTTCGATACACTAGGTGAAGATGCTTAATTATCTTACATTTGTTGGTTTAAAACATCAACATCTGTTAGATGGAAAGTTAATGCATGGCTTAAGGTCAAGCCGCAGCAGATTGCTCCACAATTGGGCGAGACTGGAAAACAAATTTAGCATCCTGATAAGTCTCTAGTACGATTTTTGTTGCATGAGCTTCATCGTAAGCGAATACTAGCTGGTCGTCCACATCTTCATAATTTGCGTTCACGTATCCAATTAGGTAGGGTTTTAAACAAGGTTTAAGCAAAGCAACATCCTTTATATTAATCTTGTTACGCTTGCTTTTTAATTTTGGATCACTCTATCATTTTGTAATGTAAAAAATGCCTATTTTTTCATATTACTACAAAAAAAAGCAGAGCCAAAAACGATTTTGTAAAACTGTTTTCAGCCCTGCCAAAATAAACAATCTAATTAGGGAGACCATTCATTTCTAGCTACGAATTAATTGTAAAGGACAATTAAAGAATCAATCCGTAATCAAGTGAGAATAGATCAAGCTTTATGAAAAAATATCAAAATCCTAAATTGATGCAGCACATCGCTTTTATCGGAACTACAATTAGTCTAAAACAACTTAAAGAGTTTAATAAATAGGCAGATTGAAAAAAGTTTCAGAAGTAGAATTTAAGTGGATATTACTTTGTTTAGTGAATATTTGGATTCTAAATAATTATACAAAATATTGACTGAAACCTTTAAATCGCCAAACGGGCATAAAAATTGATTATTACTGGTAATAACTTATGACTTCTCCACCTAACGTATTATGGATTATGGCTGACCAGTTAAGATTTGATTATCTAAGTTGTTATGGGCACTCAAAATTATATACGCCCAATATAGATGCCCTTGCCATGCGAGGTGTCCAATTTAACAATGTTTACGTTCAATCTCCAGTTTGTGGGCCGTCGAGAATGTCTGCTTACACAGGTAGATATGTGAGGAGTCACGGTTCTACTTGGAATGGGATGCCACTAAGGGTTGGTGAGCGAACAATTGGCGATCATCTTAAAGAAAATGGTATACAGTCCGTTTTAGTTGGAAAAACACACATGGTTGCCGATGCAGAGGGAATGGCTTGGCTTGGCATTGATCCGAATAGTGAAATTGGCGTTCGTGTTTCTGAATGTGGTTTTGTACCCTTTGAGCGAGATGATGGATTGCATCCAAATAGTGAGCGCCAGCGGTGGTCCTCTTATGATGATTACTTAGCGGAAAATGGGTATACTTCAGATAATCCCTGGGGTGACTTTGCTAATTCTGGGCTTAGTGCAAATGGGGATTTGTTATCTGGCTGGCTTTTGAAAAACTCAAGATTGCCAGCAAATATACCTGAGGAGCATTCTGAGACCGCTTATATGACAAATCGAGCTATAGATTTCATGTCACAGGCTAGTGAAAATGATCAACCTTGGCTCTGTCATTTATCCTACATTAAACCTCATTGGCCATATATCGTTCCGTCTCCATATCATAAAATGTATTCAGAAGAGGATATCAATAAACCAATTCGTTCCGATAAAGAAAAGCGGACCAATCATCCGCTACTTCGTGCATATCAAAACGCGCGGGTTTCAAGGTGCTTCTCGAGAGATGAAGTGCGAGATCATGTGATACCGGCTTATATGGGATTAATAAAGCAGCTAGATGACAATTTGGGTCGGTTATTCCAGTGGATGGACAAGTCTAATTTAAGCGAAAACACGGTTATTATTTTTTCATCTGACCACGGCGATTATTTAGGTGATCACTGGATGGGAGATAAGGACTTTTATCATGAAATGGCTGTAAAGGTGCCACTCATAATACATGATCCTAGAAAAGTTTCAGATAAATCTCGGGGGAGTGTTAAAACTGAACTTGTTGAGATGATTGACTTGGCGCCAACTATTCTGAGCTTTTTTGGATGTGCTCCTAAGCCGCATATAATTGAGGGGCGTGATTTAACGCCCCTTTTAGAGGGGACAGCAGGTTTCTCTCGAAATTATGTTATCAGTGAACATGATTATCATTGGTCTGAAATGGCAAAAGAGCTTAATCAAAAACAAGATTTAGCCCACACAAAAATGATATTTGATGGACGATGGAAATACATAAGATGTGAAGGGTTTGAACCGATCCTATTTGATTTACTTTCTGATCCACATGAACTTGTAGACCTTGCTAGCTCAATGAATTCGATAGACCAAGAGGCAAGGTCTCGGTTAGAGGCGGCTCTTGAGTCTTGGGCAATGCGCCACCATAGTAGAATTACTGGAACTGAAGAGATCTTAGCTTCTCAAAAAAAAGCAGCTGAGTTAGGTATATTAATTGGTTTCTGGGATGAAAAGGAATTTGAAGATAAGACTGGTAAAAAGTTTGAAAATTTGAAACCGGTTGGGAAAAAAGAAAAATAATTTTTAATTATTTCCTAAAACTTTTGGCTTAGGCCAGCATCTTTGTATCACCATCAATGGCGATTGACTGTCCAGAAATTCTCGCCCCCAGTGGTGATGCTAAAAACATGATCTGGTTAGCTATGTCCTCTGCGTAGACATATGACTTTATCGATGTAAATGAGAATGCCTCTTTTTCGATTTCGGCAAAGCTTTTTCCTAAGCGCTGTGCTTTTGCCATTAAGACATTTTTTTGTCTTTCGCCTTTTACCAAACCGGGTAAAATAGCATTAACCCGTATATTGTCTTTACCTAACTCAATAGCGAGTGATTTTGTTAAGCCAATAACACCCCATTTAGCAGCAGCATAAGGTGAACGCAGGGCAAAGCCCATTTTTCCTGCAGCGGAGGAGAGGTTAGCTATAGAAGGGTTCTCACTTAACCGAAGTTTGGGTACGCAATTTTTTATGAACAAAAATTGGCTTGTTAAGCAAATATTTAAACACTCTGACCAGTCTGACGCGTCAATTTCCTCAATTTTGCTGGTTGGCCCTGCTATTCCTGCATTGTTCACCAAACAGTCTAGACCTCCTAAATTTTCTATTGCATTAGAACAGAATGACTTAACTGAATGTTCATTGGAGACGTCCAGAATTTCTGTATATATTCCGGGATACTGATCGTTTAGGCTACTGATGAAATCTGGATTAATATCACATGTTGCAATTTTCGCTCCCTGTGAATGGAAATGTCCCAATATGGCTTTGCCAATACCGGAACCACCAGCAGAAATAATGACTTTCATATTTTTTAATGAAAATTCTGTAACCATATCTTCCTCCAACTGACAGTATCATTAGTATTTTATATTAATAACAAAAATTGATCGAGTGCCCATAGCAGTTTGGCATTCTGCTTGTGCAGTCGTTGTCTTTAAGTTCAGGCTACTTGCTGATAACGTATAAAAAAATAGGGAAAATTCTTATGGCCTGGAGTACTTACATTGAGCAAAACCAAAACCGTTTTATCGATGAGCTAAAAACTTTCATATCAATTCCATCTGTGTCGGCATCAGATGAGCATTTTCAGGATGTTGTTAAGGCAGGAGAGTGGGTATCATCTAAGTTGCAGTCGATTGGCATAAGCAACGCTCGATTAATGAAAACCGAAACACATCCAGTCGTGTATGGAGATTGGTTACATGCTGGAGATGACAAGCCGACTGTACTTATTTATGGGCATTTTGATGTTCAGCCGGCAGATCCATATGAACTTTGGGATAGCCCACCTTTTGAGCCACTCGTTAAGGACGGAAAAATTTTTGGTCGTGGTGCGTCAGATGATAAAGGAAATATGCTAGCGCCGATTTTGGCAATCGAAGCTCTTCTTTCGAGTGACAAAAAGCTGCCCGTGAATGTTAAGTTTTTTTATGAAGGACAGGAAGAAATTGGCTCACCCACGATTGGTCCATTTATAAAAGACAATATAGAACTATTGAAAGCAGATATGATATTTTCATCGGATGGAGGACAGTGGTCTGAGGATCAGCCGAGTTTGGTTTATGCCTTACGAGGGTTAGTGGGGTGTGAGATTACGGTAACTGGAGCGAGTGGTGATCAACATTCGGGAACTCATGGCGGTGGTATAGCCAATCCAATCCACGCATTGTCACATTTAATAGCATCAATGAAAGATCTCGATGGAAGGATAACAATAGATGGATTTTACGATGATGTTATCGAATTATCGGATGAAGAAAAGGAAATGTTTGCTGGACTACCATTTGATGAAAAGGACTATGTTGAAAAACTAGGCGTACCAGAAACCTTTGGAGAGATTGGTTATACAGTTCAAGAAAGACTTTGGGCACGTCCAACTTTAGAGCTCAATGGGATATGGGGCGGATATCAAGGTGGCGGCTCAAAAACAGTATTGCCGTCTCAAGCTCATGCAAAAATCACGTGTAGGCTTGTCGCTAACCAGAAGCCTGAAAGAATATATGATTTAATAAAACAGCATGTTGAAAATAACCGACCACCGGGAGTTAAAGTTGAGGTTAAAAAACTTGCTGGTGATGCGGATCCGTTTTTGGTTCCAAGAGGCCATAACTCCAGTCAAATAGCGGGCCGAGTTTTACACGATTTATATGGAAAGGAACCATTGGAGACCCGAGTTGGAGGATCTATTCCAGTGATGTCAACCTTATTGTCAGAGTTGGGTATACATGCGACTATGTTTGCTTTTGGTCTAGATGACGAAAAAATACATGCACCAAATGAATTCTTTAGACTTTCTAGTTTCAAGAAAAGCCAAGTCGGATATTGTAAACTTCTTGAGGAGTTTGGTAAATAGTATGGAGCTTAAATTGAGTGAGATGAAGTTTTGTATTGCCGTGTAGTTCATGTAAAGGCAGTCAGTGAGATTCAGTTAAAGATGATAACTTCTTACATTAGCTCCACTATGATGCCTCGCAACTTAGCCGCAGGACAAATTTCCGGTGAAGTTTATGAAAAGTCTCCAACCGAGATTTTTACTGTTTCCAAATTTTCAGACGAAGAAACGGCAAATAAAATAATGGGTTTAATGAAAGATGAAATTCGTGAGATAGCAAAAGGCTGTAAAATGAGCTTGTTAGAGGGTCCACGAATTATACAAGGAAAATCCTCTTAAAAGTGACCTGGCTAGAAGAAAGGATACTAATATGGATACATATTTAAAGGTGATGGTTACAATCATTACTGTTTGCGTAGTAGTTGTAACTTTATTAATTGTTGGTGAAATGTTTGCAAGCCTTGGTCATCATGAAGAGTATGATGAAAGTTATCATGAAAAATTGGATTATCTAATCGAACGCATTGAACAGTTGAAAGGAGACTAGGCTTGATGTTTAATCTTCTGGAAACAGTGCCTCAAAAGACTAATTTTAACTTATGAAAAAAGATGACCGTAAGAAACAAAAATCTGATGCTAGAATTAGCGGTGAGATTGCCTTTTATGTTCTTATTGCGTTGGCAGTGTTTGTTTTTGTTTTTATCTTCTTGGGCGCATAAATGTCGTTAAGTAGCAATTTTAACTACATTGCAGCTAAAGTATGTTCTAAGCCGTTTATTATATGATTTTCTAATAAGCTCGCAGCTTCTACTCCATTTCTGCTTAGTGCGGCTTCAAAAATTTCTTGATGTTCCTGTGCTGCTTCGTCTCCCCTAAAAGTAAGAACCAACATTTGATATCTTAGATACTTATCGTAAAGAATAGAATGCAATTCCAGTAAGTTTCTAGAGTTACAGGCCTTTATTACAGCTAAATGAAATTCCCAATCATAACGCTTCCAAGTTTCTTTTTGCGAGCTATCTCCGGAAATCATTTTTTTCTCCATCAACTGCAATTTGTGATGAGCTGCAACAAGGTTGCCTTCCCAATCGGCATCTCCATTCTCAACAGAGGTTTTAAGTGCGTGACATTCCAAAAGAACTCGAAGTTTAGCTACCTCCGTTAAATCTTCTCGGGATACCTTTGTTACAAAAAAGCCTCTCTGCTCTTCAGCCAGAACAAATCCCTCGCTTGAAAGTCTGTTTAATGTCTCCCTTAATGTCGAAACACTGGCTTCATATTTGGTTTTTATTATGTCGAGTTTCAGTTTTGATCCGGGAGCAAGTTCGCCAAAAATAATATCATGTTTTATTTTTTCGTAAGTAGACGAGCCAACTGTATTCAATTGTTTTTCCATTGCCGAATATACCATATGATTGTTTTTTTCTCTTATGATTAATCAGAGTGAATTTTTTTTTCAAGTTTTATAAATATATGTATAAAAGCAAAATACCATATAATATTGCAATTCTCAATTTTTATGCTTACCAAAGATATTGGGAGTTTTGGGAGTTTGTTTTGAGATTTGAATTTTTTTTTAATAGAAAAATGCAATCTCGGAATTAAAGATAAGAATTTAATGAGTAGATCTATAAAATTGGTAATTGCGGGCCTGGGACTTGTAGGTAAGCGACACGCTGATGCCATAGCCAAAGAAGCTGGCGTTGACCTTGTCGCCATTGTAGATCCAAGCCAAGAAGCCTCTGATTACGCAAAAAAAAATAATGTGCCAATATACGCCTCATTGAAAGATATGTTTTTAAAACAATCACCAGCGGGCGTTATCTTAGCCACTCCCACACCGATGCATTCGGAGCATGCGACAGAGTGCATAAACAAAAAATGTCCGATAATGATAGAAAAGCCAATAGCAGGTTCTTCTGATGAAGCGCGCTTATTAGTTGAAGCGGCAGAACGATCTAATACTCAAGTTTTGGTCGGACATCATAGAAGACATAACCCAATAATTCAGAAAGCTCGTGATGTTATTCTTTCCGGTGAGATTGGAGAAATTAGAGCAATCCACGCGAACTGTTGGTTTTACAAGTCCGACGAATATTTTGACAAAGCACCCTGGAGAAAAAGGAAAGGGGCAGGCCCAATTTCTGTTAACCTGGTGCACGATATAGACCTTATACAACACTTATGTGGTCAAGTAGAGAGTGTACAAGCCCAGAGCACGCCATCCAGTCGCGGGTTTGAAAATGAAGATGTGGCGGCAGCACTTTTGAAATTTGAAAACGGAGCAATTGGTACGATAACTGTGTCTGACTCAATTGTTGCTCCTTGGAGCTGGGAGATGACATCTAAGGAGAACCCAGTTTATCCATCAACATCTGAAAGTTGCTATTTTATAGGCGGGACACACGGTTCACTTTCTATTCCAGATTTGACTGTTTGGAACCATAAAGATGAGCGCGATTGGTGGAGGCCAATAATTTCGGCTTCTGCCCATTGTGAAGTGGCTGATCCACTTCAAAATCAACTCATGAATTTTGTTAATGTAATAAAAAATATCGAAAACCCTCTAGTTTCTGGTCGTGAAGGCTTCAGGACTTTACAAGTTATTGAAGCAATTCAGAAATCAGCATTGACTCAGCAATCTGTAAAAGTAGACACTCATGTAGGGATTCGTCGATGATAACAGGTATACTGATCGTAAAAATATCATATATTTTATATTAAATATTGCAAAATATAAAAAATATGATAACGAGTTACCAGGTGCCATTAGGGCACAATTGTATATTGGGAGGACTAATAGATGATAACTAAATTAACTCGCCGTTCGGTTTTGAGTACTATAGCTGCAGCAAGCATGCTTGCAGGCACAACAGCGACTTCAGTTGCTGCAGATCAAATGACATTCACGTTAGCTACAGCTGGATCAGAGACAGATATGAGGTCTGCTGCAATGGCAAAAGTTTTTGCACCGATGGTTGCAGGGTTTGCTGATTACCAGCCTGGCTACAATGCTACATTGTTTGCTCAGGGTACAGAACTTGATGCCATAAGTCGAGGGAACTTGACAATGTCAATTGCCTCTGCGCAAGAACTGGCACAATTTTTTCCAGAGTTTTCAATTTTCGCAACTGGATATGTCCATCAGGATGCAGCCCATCAAGTTCGCGTTTTCAATAATCCACTAATGGATTCGTTTAAAAAGACTGTTGAAGATGAATTAGGTGTAAAACTACTTTCCGTGATGTACCTTGGGCGTCGTCATGTGAATTTACGCCAAACTAGAGATGAACTCGATGTGCAGACACCTGCAGACCTTGCTGGTGTAAATCTAAGAATGCCCGGTACAGATGCATGGCAATTCCTGGGTGCAGCTTTAGGAGCTTCGCCAACACCGTTTGCATTTACAGAGGTGTATACAGCTCTTTCAACGGGTGCGGTTGATGGACAAGACAACCCATTACCAACTGTTGTCGACGCTAAATTTTATGAAGTGACAAAGCAAATCGCCCTTACTTCGCATCTAGTAGATTTGAACTATGTAGCATTTTCAAAAGCAACCTGGGATAGTTTAACACCTGATCAGCAAATGACTGTTCAGCGTGCCGCAGATGCAGCATCGGCTTGGGGTCGTCTAAAGCAGTTGGATAAAGAAAATAATCTAGCTGACTTTATCCGAAGTAAAGGAGTAGAAATATATACTCCTGATCTGGATGCATTCAGAACGCACGTTCAGGCACAATATGTTGGAAGCGAATTTGCAGCAAGTTGGCCAGACGGTGTATTGGAAAAAATCAATGCACTTGGTAATTAATATCTGACGCACAATGTGATGGGGTCAAAGATGCAAAATTTTGCAAAATGGCTCGCTCGCGGATGTGAATTTATCGCCGCCATGATTTTGGCGGCGATTTTTATTATCTTCTTGTTACAAATATTCGCTCGCTATTCCTCGAAGATAGCCTGGCTCATGCCCATTGAGCAGGTATCAACTTGGATGTCATCTGTTGAGCCAATAGGTTGGACAATAAATCTTATATCACTTCTGTGGGTTTGGCTGATTTTTTTTGGCTGCGCTTTTATAGTTAAGGAAAGCGACCATGTTACATTCGATATCCTATATTTGGCCTTTCCCGACCGTTTAAGGAAAATAGCGATAATCATTATTTCACTCATTATGATTTTTGTTCTAATCTGGTCGCTTTTGCCAACGTGGGAGGCAATATTTGGAAGCCGCTTGATGGAATTAAAGAAGATTCAAACCTTAAGAATGCCAATAACTGGAGATAAGATACCAATTAAATGGTTGTTTGCTTCATATATCACATTAATGGTTGTTATTATAATTCGCTACGCTTGGATTGTTTATGATGTTTCAACAAACGGACCTCCAAAAAGGGCTATAGAGGAATTTGCAGCCACTCAAAAGGATGACACCTGATGAGTTTTGAGGTACTTTCTGGTATTTTTGTATTATTTTCTATGGCTGCTTTGGGAGCGCCAGTTGCATACGCAATACTGTCTGGCGTTATAGTCTATTTGGGTGTTGCAGGTCAGGATCTCGCTATTGCTGGTGAGACGATGGTGCAAAGACTTTTTGACGGATTTCTTTTATTAGCAGTTCCGCTTTTTATTGTAACTGCGAATATTATGAATGCAGGTACAATTTCAGATCGACTGCTCAATTTTTGCGTAGCCGTAGTTGGAAGATTTAGAGGTGGTTTAGGGCATGTGAATGTTATGGCTTCACTAATTTTTTCTGGAATGTCTGGATCGGCAGTAGCTGACGCAGCGGGAATAGGGAAATTAGTTATAGAAATGATGGTAAAAAGTGGTCGTTACTCGCGAGGGTACGCGGCTGCAATTACAGCAGCAACAGCCACAATCGGACCAATTATTCCACCTTCAATTCCGATGGTGTTGTATGCACTCGTTTCAAATACTTCGATTGGGTCTTTGTTCTTGGCAGGTATACTGCCTGGTTTGATAATGGGTGCAGTTCTTATTGGTATGAATACATTGATTTCTTATCGCCGAGACTTTGGAAAAGAAGAACCAGTTCCACTAAAGAAACTTCCAATGATTACCCTAAAATCATTTCCTGCGCTTTTAATGCCTGTAATACTCTTAACCTGCATATACAGTGGTGTAACTTCACCAACAGAAGCAGCAGCGATAGCAGCTTTATATGCTTTTATTTTGGCAGCTGGTTTTTACCGCGCGTTGACTATTAAATCCCTCTATCAGCTATTTGTTGAAAGTGCTCGCTCATCTGCGTCTGTGGCACTGGTAATTGGTGCATCCATGATTTTGACATATGTAGTTGTAAAAGAAAATGTCCCGCAAACTTTATCTGCATTATTAGCAGGAGCTGAAATTAGCCCAATTATTTTTCTTCTGCTAATAAATTTACTAATTCTTTTAGTGGGATGCATCTTAGATGCTACTGTCATTATCTTAGTTATTGTGCCCTTATTCATTCCGACTTGTGAAGCGCTCGGTATAGATTTAGTGCATTTCGGTGTCCTTGTTGTAGTGAATTCAATGATAGGGTTAATTACCCCCCCTTATGGAATGCTACTTTTTGTTATCAATGCGGTAACGGACATTCCATTGCGTGAAATAATAGGTGAGATCTGGGCTTTTTTAGCAGTTTTAATTTTTGCTTTGTTGATAATGATTTTTTCACCAAATATGGTCTTGTGGTTGCCCAGATTATTTGGTTACCAGGGCTGAAAATGCTTTTGGTGAGTTATTCAATAGTTCCAGACGCCATAGGAAGCTGATGATGTCACTTTCAATTCAAACAACCTGGTTGTCCGGTGATATAAGGTCTAAATTAAGCTCGATATCCAAAGCTAATTTCAAATTCGTAGAGCTTACTGAACATGACTTAGTTAACTCCACCGAAGATGGTAAAGATCTAAAGGCATTATTGTTTGAATATGGATTGAAACCCTCTATTCTTCAAATTTCTTCCAGCCTTAAGGGTATAGACGATAATTTAGATAAAAAAACCTTAAGAAAGTTAGATTTAAAATTTGAAGCCGCTAAATCGGTCGGCTCAAATTTAATCCTTCTGAAATCTACAATATTAAAAGAAAATTGCGTGGACCTTTCCTCAATTGAGCGGGTTTTGAAATACATTGCCTTGCGTGCATCGCATTATCGTATCCGCGTTGCTTATATGAACGTATCTAGTGAAGTTTCAATTAGTGATTTAGATTCCTCGATAAAAATAATAGAGTCAATTGATAGCCCATATCTTGGTTTGGCTCTTAATTCTCTTTACACCTTATCAAATAGATCGAGACCCTCGGAATTAAGGAATGTGCCAATTCACCGTATATTTCATGTGCAGCTTTGTGATGGGTATTTGAAGCAATCTAATAGTGAAGATCAAGTAAAGTATAGTGATATGTTACCTGGCCAAGGAAATCTAAATTTAGCAGGTTTCGTCAAAGTTATAGCTAAAAGTGGTTATAAAGGTAACTGGTCACTTGCAAAAATTGATAATAAAAAAGCAGAAAAAAGTTTTATAGACAACGCACATGACGCTTACAGATCTTTAGTAAACCTGCTTGATGAAGTTGAGCGTAGTGATCCGCTAATAAGATTTGAAACACCAAATATACCTGGTCGAGTCTATACCTCAGGTGTGGAATTTCTTGAATTTTGTGTTGATGATAATAGCCATAATCAAATTACAAAAATGTTATCATCGTTATGCTTTCGCATGGAGAGAAAACATATTTCAAAAGCTGTTGAGCTTTGGCGCCAAGGGTCGGTCAATATAGTCCTAAATAATGAAAAGAAAGGTTTCTCGCGTAATTCATTTCTAGAACACGGGCCCTCCTTATGTGCTATCGGTCTGCGTGTGAGAGACTCTTTGGATACAGTTGAGAGAGCCTCAGCGTTGGGTGCAAGTTTATTTAGCCAAGCTGTTGGCTCTAGTGAGTTAGAGATTCCTGCTATAAATGGTGTTGGCGAAAGTCTTGTGTACTTTATTGATGAGCAGTCTGATTTACATCGTGTATGGGATATAGAATTTAACCCGGTTACTAAATTAGAAGCCGTACAACCTTGTGGTGTAAGACGAATTGACCATATTGCTCAGACAATGAAATTTGAGGAAATGCAAAGTTGGTTACTTTATTATATTTCCACCTTTGAGATGGAAAAAAAACCAGTGGCGGATGTAATTGATCCGTCGGGAGTTATTTACAGTCAGGTATTAGAGAGCCCGGAAGGTGAAGTGAGGTTAAATCTGAATGGAGCAGAGGATAATGATACGTTTGCTTCTAAGTTTCTTACAAACCGTTTTGGTGCTGGAACCCAACACATTGCGTTACTTTCTGACGATATATTTGAAACTTCAAAAATCCTTGAAGCTTCACGGTTCGAAAGACTTAAAATACCTGGTGAGTATTACAACGAGTTACAGCAAAAATATGGGCTTGCTGAAGATTTTGTAAAAAAGCTTCGAGGTTCTAATATTCTTTATACAAAAAATAATGGCGAATATTTTCAAATATATTCTGCGCCAATTTTTGATGGTTTCTTTTTTGAAATTGTTGAAAGACGTGATCAATATCAGGGTTATGGTTCAAAAAATGCATCTGCACGTTTAGCTGCTCAAAGTAATTATAAACAATCAGATAGGGCCGCATGTGTGTAATTTTTACCCGAGTTCGCACCGGCAATTTAAGGATAAAATAAAATGAAAAAGGTTGATGAAGCTGAAGCATTGGGCAACTGGTGGAAAACCTCTATCATCGATATGGAGCCCGGGCGTATTGAATTTCGCGGTCACCCAATACAAGACTTAATCGGAACAGTAACCTTTCCACAAATGATTTGGTTGATGATAAAAGGGGATCTTCCAAGTTTGGATGAAGCAGCACTCTTTGAGGCTGCTTTAGTTGCCGCAGTTGATCACGGCCCACAAGCACCGTCTATTGCGGCAGCTAGAATGGCTATAACATGCGGTTTGAGTATAAATAATGCAATGGGTTCTGCAGTAAATATGTTGGGAGATATCCACGGTGGTGCAGGTGAACAATGTGCGGAACTATTTTATGATATAGACGAACAAATGACTAAAGGCCTTGAGCTTCAAGAGGCAGTAAAATTGGGCATTGACGGTTGGAATGCTGCTCATGGGAAAATCGTTTCTGGTTATGGGCATCGGTTTCATAAACCAAATGACCCACGAGCACCTCGCATTATGGCTCTAATCAGAGAAGCCGCATCGAGAAACATAGTATCGGGAAAATTTGCTGAAATCGCAGAAGCTGTACAACTTGAAATTGCAGCTCGCCGCGGTGGCCGTCCTATTGCAATGAATATTGACGGCTCAACAGCTGCCGTTTTCTGTGAATTGGGCTTTCCTCCGCCACTTTCGCGAGGTTTGTTTTGTATTTCGAGATCTGTGGGTATTCTTGCACACTCTTGGGAACAGCTTAATCAAGGGGGGCGTAATAAGGGACCTATGCCTCCAAATTATCTACCAAAATTTGAGGCAGATTGATCAATGGATCTTTCAAAGAAAGCTTTTCAAATAGGTCTTATTGGAACTGGTCGGATAAGTGATATTTATCTAGAAAATTGTTTAAAATTTCCAGAGTTAAATATCGTAGCTTGTGGCAGCCTTGATCTAGTGGAGGCTGAAAAAAAGGCTAAAAAATATGGAATCAAAAGAATATGTCCCCCTGAAGAAATAATTTGTGATAAGTCAATTGATTGCATTTTGAATCTTACCGTTCCGGCTTCTCATGCAGACATCAGTAAGAAGTCACTGATGGCGGGGAAGCATGTTTATTCTGAAAAACCTTTTGCGACTTCTGTTTCAGATGGTGAAGAAATATTAAAGATAGCAAAAGAAAAAAACTTAAAGGTCGGAAATGCTCCAGATACCTTTTTAGGTGGCCGGTGGCAAACTGTCCGTAAGATACTAGACGATGGAATTATAGGGAAACCGATAGGTGTTATGGCGTATGTTGGAACTCATGGAGTTGAAAGGCATAATCCTAATCCAGATTTCTACTATAAAAAAGGCGGTGGGCCGCTTTTAGATCTTGGGCCATATTACCTAACTGCAATGGTATCTTTACTAGGGCCAATAAAGCGCGTTTTTGGAATGGCTGCCCGTTCCTTTTCTCATAGAGAAATAGAAAACGGTCCGCGATATGGCGAATTAATTACAGTTGAAGTTGAGACACACTCTGTATCAACATTAGAATTTTCAAACGGGATTCTTGGTTCAATGACGATGAGTTTTGATATATGGGATAGTGATACCCCTAGATTTGAAATATACGGCGAAGAAGGTACTATATGTATTCCTGACCCTGATCCGGTTCATGGTGCAAATGTTTTTCAAGGTCCTGTTTATTATCGCACCAGAGCAGACTCAAGATGGGAGTTTCAGCCAAGACCAAAGGGTCGTGAAAACTGGAATGTGGCAAATAATTTACATGGATTTAATGAAGATAGTAGAGGATTAGGTCTTTTAGACTTGGCGTATTCAATTCAAGAAGACAGACCTGTGCGCCCTAGTGGTGAACTTGCCCAGCATGTTTTGGAGGTAATGATTGGAATACAGGAGTCTTCTCAAAAAAATATATCGGTAAGCATTCAAAGTAGCTGTTTCAGGCCCGCGCCCCTTTCCGTTAGTTTTCCAAAGAAAGCAAAGGGAATTGAAGAGGAATTATTAAATGTCAGTTGAAGATATTACTATAGGTGATCCTTTTTTTTCGGTGAAATTAATAAAAAGTAAGAAGAATATTTTTGTTAATGGGAAGGCGATTGTTTTAAATCTATCGAACTCGCCATTGAAGATAAGGCAACAAGTACTTGGGCAATTACAATCAGTAATTGTAATTGATTCCGCACTTACGGATGTCCAATGCGCAGTTCTTATCGAAGGTCTATCAAATCATCAAAGCGATAGTGATTTACTTAAAAAGGTATGTATGAAATGGCCAACTGCATTTGAAGTTAGAAAAGAGGAGCGTTTGCGAGGCGTTGAGCACTATATGTCTCCTAAACAGTGGGTTGGACAGATTGGGTTGACTTTTTATTGCTCAATGTCGGTACCGTTGAAAGTAGGCTTACATAAAGATCATCCATTTTGTCCTTTGCCTGGTTTTCGAGAGGTACATACTCAGGTCATAGGAGTTGGCAAAATGCAGCAGTACCATCAGAAAGATATACGGTCTTTATACATTGAAGAATTAATGGCGCCGGGGGTCACTCACAGGCCAATGTATGATGCCGATGGAAATTATCCATGGCATCAATATGAAACGGTTACTCCGTCCATATTTATGGCGGTTGAAATGCTTCCAGATGGCGCTATTCCACCAAGTAGTTGAGGTAAGTATGACTGAAAAAATTCTTCCAGAGAATATAACTTTTGAAAAAGAATTTCCAAAGTTTAACAGACGCTTAAGGTTAGGTATCGTTGGCGGTGGTAGAATTTCGCAAACGCAGGCTATGGCAGCCCGTCTTACTAATCGATGGGAGGTCGTGGCAGGAGCATTCTCATCTGACCCCAAAAATTCTAAGATTCGTGCTAAAGAGCATTTTGTTTCTGATGAACGGGCTTATAGCTCATTTGAAGAGATGGCTATCAAGGAAGCGAAAAGGCGAGATAGAATTGACGCAGTAATGATTACAACGCCCAATCACTTGCATTATGAAGTTGCAAGGGTATTTATTGAGGCTGGGATCGATGTAATTTGCGACAAGCCCCTAACCAATGCTACTCCTGAAGCAGAGATGCTTGAAAATTTACTTTCTACGGGAAATGTAAATTTTTGTGTATGCTATACGATGTCATGTTTTCCAATGGTAAGGCAGGCGAGGGAGCTTGTTACGGTTGGTAAGATTGGAAATATCAATCAAATACATGTAGAATTTTTACAGGATTGGATGGTGCCGGAAGAGGCATTGCTGGCGCCCCATGTTCAGTGGCGATTGGACCCAAAAATATCAGGACCAACGAGCTGTGTTGGGGATATTGGAACCCACGCAGCGCATTTAGCTCAATTTGTTTCAAGCTTAAAATTGACGGATGTAAAAGCGGAATTTCATGTTTGTGGTGCACCGAAAGCTTTGGAAGATACGGCATTTATAATGACTAGATACGAGGGCGGTGTTCCAGGAACATTGTTAGCTACCCGACTGGCTACTGGTAAAAGGGGTGGCCTAAACTTAAGAATATATGGTTCTAACGGAGGGATTGAATGGAATTTGGAAAGTAGTGAAGAATTAAAACTAAGTGTTTATGGAAAACCAGATCGAACCATAAGCCGTGGTCATGGTCATGGTGTGTCATCTGATACAGAACGGTTGGTGCGCACAGCAAGGGGTTTTTCAGAAGGTATAATTGAAGCGTGGGCAAATCTTTATTTAGAGTTTGCAATTGCAGTAGCTGCTCGTCGTGATGAAAAGGAATTACCTCAAAAATTGCTTAGCTTCCCAACTATTTCTGAAGGGGTGGCAGGCGTTCGTTTTATTGAAGCATCCGTACTATCAAACTCAAAAGGCGGATCGTGGATACCGATTAATGGGTAATGTATATTTCAGTATTGTACATTGGTCAAAAAAATAAAGTTGATTTTTTTTAAAATATCAGATATTATTAAATATATTGGTTAAATGTTATTTAATCGGATGTAATATTGGGGCTTTTAAATATCACTGATATGGATAATCAGGGCATTGAAAAAAGCTTATACTCTCTTGCACACTTAACTTTGATTGGTGCCACTCCTGCTGAACTAGTGTATATTGCAGCTCGTGCTGGATATGATGCGGTGAGCCCCAGGTTTATACCAATGCACGTTGCTGGCGAGTTTAAACACTCTCCTATCAAAAAGGATCAGATATTTGCCACAAAAACGGCACTCGCTACCACTGGTTTAAAAATTCTTGACGTCGAAATCGCTCGGATCACTGATGAGACGGATCCGAGGTCTTTCGTGCCAGCATTAGAGTTAGGTGGAGAGCTAGGTGCGAAACAAATGATTATGAGTGCATGGACCAAGACTAGAGACGATAGAAATTTTCTGATTGATACATATGCTGAAACCTGTGATTTAGCAGCTCCTTTTGGCATCACCATAGACTTGGAGTTTCCAAGCTTTTCTAGACTAAGAACCTTGGATGATGCTTTGGACATTGTTCGAGCTGCAAATAAACCAAATAGTGGTATACTTATTGACACATTATATCTGCACTTGAGCCGCGTAGATATTGGAGAACTACTTCACGTTCCCAGTGAATTTCTTCATTTTTTGCATGTTTCAGATTGTTTACCTGGCATCGCTGACACACGTGCTGGGATGATTCAGTTAGCACGAGATGCGCGATTATATCCTGGTGAAGGCTGGATAGATTTTAAAGGAATAATAGAGCGAATGCCTCCAGTTCACTACTCTATAGAATTGCCAAATCAAAGCCGTGTTTTGGAATTAGGATATGAAGAACACGCAAGGCGGTGTCTTGAATACGCCAAGCGAACTTTCGGAAAAGTTGTGTCAAAGAGAAGACAAACAGCTAAAAAAACTGACTTAGTATTACAAGATTAGAGGAAAAGAATGGGCCGAGAAATTACTGAAGAAGAGCGAGCTCTAGTTGACAATATGGTCGCTAAAGCAAAGTCCGCGATGGGAAAGATAGAAAATTGGACGCAGAGAAACCTGGATCGACTAAGCCAAGCAATCGCATGGTACGCGGGTAATGAAAAAACCTTTACAATGCTTGCCCAACAGGGCGTAGATGAAAGTGGCATTGGGGATAGGACTGGGCGCCCAGGAAAAAGATTTAAAATTCACATGGTGCTCAGGGATGTTTTGCGCACCCCATCCACTGGTATTGTGGAAACTGATACTAACAAAGGATTAGTAAAATATGCAAAGCCAGCGGGAGTTATTGCTTCGTTAATACCTATGACTAATCCTGCCATGACACCACCGGTAACGGGTGTATCATCTGCAAATGCAAGAAACGCCGTTATTTTTTCTCCTCACCCCAGAACAGCTGCAACTACCTTTGAGATGTCACGGATAATGCGAGCAGCTTGTCATGCAGTAGGAGCACCAGAAGACATATTTCAATGTATTGAACGGCCCTCTATACCAATGACGCAATACCTAATGGAGAGTTGCGATTTAACTTTGGCAACGGGCGGGAAGCCTATGGTTCAAGCCGCCTATTCTTCAGGAAAGCCTGCCTATGGAGTTGGGGCTGGTAACAGTACGATAGTCGTAGATGAAACTGCCGATCTTAATGAGGCAGCCAAAAATATTATGATTTCAAAGACATCAGACTTTGGCTCTGGGTGTTCAGCTGACGGGAATATAGTAATTCAGAAATCTATTTATAGTAATATGGTCTCCCAGCTTAAGGCAAATAATGGATATCTCTGCAATAGTACTCAAACAAAGCTACTATCTCGAGTGATGTGGGATGATAAAGAAAACCGCACATTCTCTACGATTGCCTGTAGACCTCAACAGCTTGCTTTACTCGCAGGTTTTGAAATCCCTGAAAACATCAAATTCCTTATGGTCGAGAATAATGGAAAAATTGGGAAGGAACATAAGTTTTCAAAGGAAAAGCTTACGACCCTAATGGCTTTATATTATTTTGACGATTTTCCCGACGCGCTTAATATTATTCAGAAGATTTATGAGGTAGGGGGAAAAGGGCACTCCTGCGGAATATACAGTAATAGTGACAAGAATATTGATGCTTTAGCTAGAGTTGCTCCAGTAAGCCGCATGATGGTTCGTCAGCCTCAATCAAAATCCAATGCAGGATCTTGGGTGAACGGTATGCCAATGACTAGTTCACTTGGTTGTGGGATATGGGGTGGGAATATTACCAACGAAAATGTAACCATGAAGCACATGATGAATTATACTTGGGTGAGTAGACCAATCCAGGAAGATCGCCCCTCAGAGATAGAGCTTTTTGGGGAGTTCTTTGGTCAGGAGTTTGCATTATGAAAGATCATACCAAAGTCCAAAATGGGCAAACTGTAGCTGAGCATATTGTCGAGTTTTTGAGCCACCGTGGTGTTAAGCATGTATTTGGTTTATGTGGTCATACCAATATTGCTGTATTATCAGCTTTAGAGAAAAGTGAAATAGACTTTGTAACGGTTCGTCATGAACAAATTGCTAGTCATGCTGCAGATGCATATGCGCGCATGACTGGAAAAGCATCGGTTGTTTTATCGCATCTGTCTCCTGGATTAACAAATTGTGCAACTGGGGTGGCAAATGCTGCTTTGGATTGTATTCCAATGGTCGTAATCGCAGGAGATGTTCCAACTCACTATTACGGTAAACATCCACATCAAGAAGTAAATCTTCACGCCGACGCCCAGCAGTATGAAATTTATCGTCCCTTCGTAAAAAGGGCGTGGAGGGTAGACCGAGCAGACTTAATGGCTGAGATACTTGAAAAAGCTTTTCACTTGGCTGAAAATGGACAGCCAGGCCCTGTTTTAGTCAATGTGCCGATGGACATATTTTCAGAGACTATCTTATCAACGAGTTTTAATCGAGTTAGGTCTAATACCAAAACTTTAATAAAGCCATCGATAGATGATAAAGTAGCAGAAGAAATAGTAAATAAATTGGCCCATGCAAAGCAGCCTATAGCATACGTTGGAGGGGGCATTTTATTAGCTAGAGCCAGTAATGAGCTTGAAGAGTTTATAGATCATATGGATTTGCCTCTTGCGCATAGTTTAATGGGTAAGGGTGCGGTTAGTGATGATCATCCTTTGGTAATGGGAATGAGTGGATTTTGGGGTACTTCACTAGTAAATGAGGCATGCTTACAAGCAGACTATATTCTTGCTCTTGGAACGCGATTTAAAGAAGCGGATTGTTCTAGTTGGTACCCTAATTATACATTTAACATACCTAAATCAAAGCTCATCCACATTGATATTGAACCTCAGGAAATTGGGCGAAATTATCCGACAGAAGTTGGGATTGTTGCAGATGTAAAATCGTCACTGCAAGTATTACTGCGTGCTGCAAAGAGACTATATCCTGGTGGCTTTGTCAGAATGGAAAAAAGAGTTCAGATTGCAAAATTTAGGACAGAGTTCAAAAATAAAAATCGAGAAGTAGCCGAGAGTAACGCTTTTCCAATGATGCCTGAAAGGATACTTGCTGATTTAAGAAAGATACTGCCAGAAAATGTTATAATTACAACAGATGTTGGATGGAACAAAAATGGTGTTGGCCAACAATTTTCCATTTTAGAACCAGGCTCAATTTTGACACCAGGAGGATTTGCTACGATGGGGTTTGGACCTCCAGCTGCTATTGGCGCTAAGTTAGCTGCTCCCGATAGAGTAGTTTTGAGCTTGGTAGGTGATGGTGGATTTGGGCAAAACCCCTCAATGCTTGCGACTGCAGTTGAGTTGAATTTAGATATTACTTGGTTAGTTATGAATAATAATTCTTTTGGGACAATTGCTGGCTTACAAAAGGCTCATTATGGCACGACATACGGAACATCTTTTCCTGGAACTGCAGAGGTGCCCAAATATGGACCTAAATATAGTGAAATTGCCAAAGCATATGGTGCAGAGGGTATAAAAATTAAAACGGCGAGTGAACTTCTTCCTGCCCTCTCTAAGGCTATTGAAAATGGTAAACCAACAGTAATTGATGTGCCAATGATTAATAATCCGACGCCGACAACTGGTCACTGGAATATTCTAGATATTTATTCTCCGGATAAAAATGTAAGTCATGTCTCAACTTGAGGAAGCTGTGATATTTAACCATTTTTTTGGCTTAAGAAATAATCGGAACATCTTTAACTTATTTTTCAGTGCAATTCTTTTGGTTTCCAAATCGTAATAGCGATACCGCCTAGAACAAGAACACAAGATAAAATAAATTTTAAAGTTATTGATTCTTGCATAAAAATCATTCCACCAGCAGCGGCTATTAATGGTACACTAAGCTGAGATACCGCCGCATTGGTGGATGGTATTTTTGGCAAAATGTAATACCATAATGCATATCCTATTCCAGACATTATCGAGCCTGAGGCAATTGCTAATAGCGCTCCTGTATTTGACCATGAAAAATCCGAGTCACTGGGGAGCAAGATAACTAAGATTAAACAAATTGGTGTTGAAATTACGAAGCTCGCAGTTGTGGCAGAGATTGCAGAGACTGCAGTTTTCCCCAATAATGAATATATTCCCCATGCCATGCCCGCTATTGCCATTAGGACGCTTGCAGTCATGTTAAGAGTAAAATTTTCGCTAGGCCAAAGTAAGTATATTAGCCCTGAAAACGCGATTATTGCACCAATACTTTTATTTTTAGGTATTTTTGGGTTGGTAAAGAATGATGATGAGAACATCACTAACTGCACAACTCCAAACTGGATCAGAACGCCTATTCCTGTTTCAAGATTTGTAAATGCATAAGAAAACCCTATTAAATACAGGCTTAATGCAGCGGCAGTTTTAAAATGTAGCCGACTTAGTATTTTTAATGAGTATTTTCCCAGATAGCTAATTAAAAGTAGCGTTATAGCTCCGGATGATACACGCAGAAGGAGAACTAACTCGGGGTCCATATTGAAGCTATAGAGCGCTGCCCGAGTTAAAATGGCATTTCCTGAAAAAGCCAACATTGTAAGTAAAACAAGTGAATATATGTAAATCACATTTATTCTCGACTATATTTCTTTCTCTAGAATTAACTTGTAGCAGTTAAAGAACTGATAGCCAGTACAATACTTGACTTAAAAAACATTTAAGCGCTTAGCATTACGGGATTAGATAGATACAAATTTGCAGACCCATCATTAAGATTGACAAATTAGCTATTTATCAGACAAACTTGTGGTATGTGGAGGCACGATTAAAGTGTATCAGCTCGTGATATGGCAAGAGTGTTCTAAAAGTGGTCAAAAGGGCCATATTAGTTTTTCAACAACGCAAGATTTCATCCCAAAAATCGGGGAGCTGTTTTCTGCTCCACCCTTGTCGGGTCATGTAATCGGCGTGACTCATGATTTGCACGATCAAGACTTTAACCTTTTAAAGTTTATACATTTTGTGCAATTAGAAAAAAGATCTTTAGAATTGGCTGATGCATTTGAGCTTCCGGAACAACTGGAATTTGTTGAGTATTAATTTTCGCTGTTGAGCAAAAAAAAGGCTGCAAAAGTGCAGCCAGTAGGAGGTTATATGAAGCAGTTCTGTACTCTACCAGCAAGTCTTATGCCAAGTGAGCCTCTAAACTAATTTGATATGGCTATTTTTTGATATGCAGAATATTCTAATTACTGGCTTAGCGACGTTAGATTTAATTTTTAAATTGGATAAATTCCCTGTTAAAAATGAAAAATATAGAGCAGAAACTGCTGCTTTTTCTGGAGGCGGTAATGCTGGTAATTCATCTGTAGCCGTATCGCGGCTAGGTGCAAATCCGACAATATTTTCTGCTGTGGGAAAAGACCAAATTGGATCTTTTATCCTCGGCGAGCTACAGCGGGAAAATGTTAATACCGAATTTGTTTTACAGTTGGAGAATTGGCAGTCTTCTTTTTCGTCAGTACTTGTAGATACGGATGGTGATCGGCAGATTGTGAACTATAGGAACGCACTCCCGGAGGATGCAATAAAAAGTATTTCAAATTTTCCAATTTATGATGCGTATCTCTCGGATAGTAGGTGGAACGAAGCTACTCTTGCTACCCTTTCCTTAGCAAAAAAACACATAAAACCTGGTATTTTAGATGCAGAAGCACCAGTCTCTGAACATGCAGTAGCTATTGCATCTCACGTTGCCTTTTCAAGGCAGGGGCTGCAGCATTTTACAAATGAAGATGACTTAATGGCAAGTCTGCAGGTTATTGAAAATGACTTCAACTCATGGGCGTGCGTTACTGATGGGCCAGGTGGAGTCTATTTTATTGAAGAAGGTGTTTTACAAAATTTGCCAGCACCTAAGATAAAAGCTCAAGATACTTTGGGTGCCGGTGATGTTTGGCATGGCGCGTTTTCAGTTTGTTTAGCTGAAGGGAAAAGCGAGAGAGAGGCAATCAATTTTTCTAACGTGGCAGCTGCAATTAAATGTACGAGATTTGGTGGGCAGTCTGGCATTCCAACACGTAGAGAGATTGATGAGTTTAGAAATTTACAATAGGTAAGGAATTTTTTGTATCCGATGAGTGTTGATAATTTTACGATCAAAGATGAAGTAATTCCTGCTGAGAGAGTGTCCAGTTTGGTCGAGGCCGATCATACTGAGGAATTGTCTTCTCAATTAAATGAAAATGGTTATTTGCTTTTGAGATCTGTCTATAGGCCTTCAGATGTTAAAGCTGCTAGGGCCGAGATACTAAAAAGGCTAGCGGAGGTTGGAGAGGTGGCTGAGCCAATATCTGACGCAATTTTTACAGGTACATCTGAAAGGCGTTTGCATTATCCGAGCAATGAAGAATTAGGTGCATTCTGGAAATCAGTCAGTGAAGGCCCAGCCCTACGAAGGGTTATAAATGGACCCGAAATTACAGACGTAATGGAGAAAATATTTGGTGAGAAAGCCACTCATTTCTCGTTTGCATGGCTCCGTGCTATGCAGTCAGGAAAAGCTAGCCCAATCCACATCGACCATCCTTACATGAACAGGGGTACTAAAAACCTGCTCACTTGTTGGTGCCCAATAGGTCCGGTGGGATTAGATGAAGGTACATTGTATATACTTGAGGATTCTCATAACTGGAGTGATATTAGGGAACAATTTGAGGGTTTAGATGTTGATCGAGATAAAAATTCCGTAGGGCATATCAAAGATACTCCGCTGGATTTAGTTAAGAAAAAGCAGAGCCGATTCCTTACCACGTCATTTAATCCAGGCGACTGTCTTATATTTGGAATGTTCACAGTACATGGCTCATTCGATAATAATTCGCGTTTAGGCCGAATAAGATTATCCTGTGATACTCGTTTTCAGCCGATTGGTCAGCCAATGGATCCGCGTTTTTCTGGTCAAAATCCGCTCGCCCATTCCGGGTTAGGGTATGGGTGTTTAGCAGCTTCGATGCCAATGAATGAAAGTAGGCATCCTCGATAGGTGATAAAATATGAAAGGCATTTTGCCCAGTCTGAATACCCCATTTACAAATTCGGATGAATTAGATCTCGATTCACTAAGTCGTCTGGTAGAGCACACAATCACGTCTGGCTGTGGAGGGATGTTGGGACTGGCAGTAGCAGGAGAATACAATACCTTAAATTTTGACGAAAAAATTCAATTTGTTAACACCGTTACGAGAGCAAACAATGGCCGCATCCCTTTTATTTGTAGTGTAACGGCAGCTGATTTTAATGAGAGTATTGAGCTAACAAAAATTGCTAAGTCTTTTGGCGCGGAAGGCATTTGTGTTCAACTACCCCCAGATCTCACATTTTCTAAAAAACTGCTTTTTCTGGAGCAGTTGGAAAATCTATCTCCAAGCATTTTAATGATACAAGATTTGGATTGGTCGGGAGATGGAATGGCTTTAGAAGAAATTGTTAAATTATTTTATTCAGTAGAAAAATTTAATTGGCTGAAAATTGAAACAGTACGTGCAGGTGAAAAGTATACTTCTGTTTTGCAAGAACTAGAGGGTAGGCTGAAAGTTTGTGGTGGCTGGGCCGTAACACAACTTATTGATGCGATGGCGCGCTCAGTGAATGCGTTTATACCCACAGGATTAGAAAAAGTATACGTGGAGATTTATCACAAATACCAAAGCGGTAATAAAGAAGAAGCACGATCATTATTTGAAAAAGTTTTTCCTGTATTGAACTTTTCAAATCAAAATATTGGAACAAGTATTCGTTTTTTTAAGAATTTACGTGTTCTGGAAGGGCTATTTGAAAGCAACTATTGCCGCGATGAGTCAGCTGTATTTGACAAATTACAGGAAATTGAAGCGGTAAAGGCCACTTCAATAGCTAACGGGCTATTAGCAAGATATAGTTAACGAAGATTTCTATAAAACCTATTAACATCATTTCAGGATCCGTTTAAGTTTCTGAAAGCGCCGTAAATTACGAGGCATCAATTCTTTACCCATAACTGCTTCCCAATCTGTTTCTACTACGTCCCCTATGTAAAGGTCACCTAAACTATCTATCGCTATACTGTGGGGTGATATAAATTGGCCGGCAAGAAGCCCTGGCCCAGATCCTTTGTCTAACCTTGAAAGCAGAGAACCTCTTTTATCAAAAAAACTGACAAATGGACCCAAATTGGGGAAATCCTTATTTACTTCCAGGTAAGAAGCTAATTCACCGACAATACAATCGGGCGAAGAGCCTTCAGTTATTGCTAAACCGCTAGGTCGGTGCATATTATTTATTTGGGTTTCAAAATTGCCCGACGTATCAAAAATCTGTATGCGAGAATTCTCACGATCTGCCACATATATCCATCCATCATTATCGCAGCATATATTATGCGGTAGATTAAACTCACCCGGTCCAGTTCCAGATTGTCCCCAGCTTTTTATGTGTTTTCCTTTGGGATCAAAATGATGAATACAGGCATTATTGTATCCATCGGAAACGAAAATATCCCCCGAGGGCGATATTGTGCAATGTGTACATTTGCAAAAAGGTTTTCCACTCATAAATCCGGAACTTATGTCTGGAGTGCCTAGTTCCATCAGCAGTTCGCCAGTCAGGGAAAACTTTCTGACGGTATGGTCAAAATTATCGGTTAAATAGATGCATTGGTCTGGCCCTATTGATGCTCCATGTGG
>ERZ802822.34-NODE-34-length-94829-cov-15.179405_pt1 | contig 94829 bp, 97 predicted proteins | sample MGYA00345649_ERZ802822 | MGnify/ENA primary metagenome ERZ802822 (study PRJEB30503, sample SAMEA104212359) | marine metagenome | biome: Westerlies Biome; feature: [SRF] surface water layer (ENVO:00010504) within the epipelagic zone...; material: water... | reverse complement strand
GTGATGCACGAGCGCAACGCTCACAACTTCCCCCTCGACCTGGCTGCTGCTGAGTCCACTCCTGTGGCTCTGCAGGCACCTGCCATCGGTTGATCTGGAATCAACCTGTTCCTTCTGGAACAGACCAAACGATTCAGATCAACTGAATCGGAAAGCCCTCACCGCAAGGTGGGGGCTTTTTGTTGTGACAGCAACGGGTCCGCCTCGTGCGATTGTCTCTGCATCAAACAGGTTGGATGGACTATCGGGCTGCCAGTCGCATCGCGGATCGCATGCGCCGGGGAATCTGGGAGAAAGACTGGAACTGTCTTCGCTACGTGGGCAACCGCTTCGAACGCGGCAGCTGCTACCGGGAAGCGTGGAAATCACTGGCTGCCTGCACGGAAGGGCAGACGGAGCTGACTCTGCCGATCTGGCAGGGGCCGCAGGACCCCTGCAGTCGACTGCTGATCCTGGAGCGCACACGAGATCTTGGAGACGAGCTGCGCATCATCCGGTTCGTCGCCCATGCCGCCCGCGACGTTCGGCAGGTCACCGCGCGCGTTGAGGCGCGGCTGATCCCTCTGCTGCAGAGAAGCTTCCCGAGCGTGGAGTTCGTGGACAGAACGCAGCCACTGGATCCGGCAAGCTTCAGCCACATGGCTGCTCAGGAGAGACTCGCCTACTGGTACGGCACCGATGACGAGGCGATCCGAACATCCTTTCTGCCGCTGGTCCCTCCGGACGCCCAAGAACCAGCACAGGGCATCGGCATTGCCTGGTACTCCAGAGCCATCGGCAAATCCCTCCCCTGCATCGACGACTGGGCCCACGTGCTGTCCGACTTGCCTGGCCGGATCCAGTCCCTGCAGTACCGCGAGCAGGACGCAAAATTCCAACAGCTCAGCGCCCAGGCGGGACGGCCGATTAAGAGGGGGCGTCGGGTCAACCAGAAGAAACACCTGGATCAATTCGCCGCCCAGGTGGCTGGAGTCCGCGGTGTCCTGACCATCAGCAACACCACAGCCCACATGGCAGGCGCCCTGGGCATCCCCAGTGTGGTGGTGCTGGACAACGGCATCGTGACCACCTGGCCCTATGAGGCCACCACCACGCCCTTCTACCCCAACTGCCGATTGATCCGCCGGGAACAGGGGACCTGGCGGGAGGCGCTGCTCGCTGGCCGGGCACAGTTGCTCGCAATGATCGATTCAGAGATCCGATGAGGCTGCGGCGCTGGCTGGAGAGGCAAAACTGCCGCCGACGGCACGAGGCGTCACGACGGACGTTTCTTCAGGATGCGATGCATCTGCTGGAGTTCAACGGGATCGACGGTGATTACGTGGAATTCGGCTGTGATGGGGCACAGACCTTCCGACTGGCCCATCGCTTCAGCCGTGATCTAGAGACTCACCGCCACCTCTGGGCCATCGACAGCTTCCGCGGCATTCCGGCTCCAAAGGGCTTCCGCGATCTGCACCCACGCTGGAGCGAAGGTGAACGCCAAACCAGCGAGGAACAGTTCAGGCGTCTCTGCCGCCGGGCCGGCATTCCTGCAGGCGCGCGCACGGTCGTGCGGGCGACGTGGGAACAGCTGCCCCATCTGGCACCGGAGAGGCTGCCGCACAACATCTCCTTCGCCTACATCAACTGCCCGCTGCACAGCAGCGTCAGCTCCGTTCTGCAGTGCCTTGCACCCCGCCTGAAGCAGGGGATGCTGGTTGCCTTTGAGAACCATTTCGCCTGGTCACGCTTTCATCGTTCAGGGGATCAGGCAGCGCTGGATCAGTTCTCGCAGATCAACGACGCATTCCAGTTCCACCCGTATCGGACCTTCAGTCTCACCGGAGCATCCTTTCTGGTTGCCGAACGCTTTGCATGACGCGCATGCCAAGCTTCAGCCCAATCTGAGCCATGCAGGTGCGGAAGACGCTGCTCCGCTGGGGCCCCTGGAATTACAGATTCTGGAGGGAGCTGACACGCTGGTGCTACGAGCAGGGGCTGAAGAACCCGCCGGTGGTGAACACGTCGGCTCACTTCCCCGCCAGCGGAGAACTGCAGCACGCGTACACCGACATCCGTCGTGAAACCCTGGAGGTGGCACTCTCCGGTCGCCTGCCGGCGAACCACGAAATCATGGAGCAGCAGCGGACGCTCTATGAATTCGACCGGAAGGTCTGGGGCATGCTGCCGCTCCGCGGTTACGGCTACGACTACCCCGCCAATCAGGCCCTGATCCCCACCCTGAGGAGTTTTCTGGCGCGCCATCGCGATGTTGTCTCCGCAGCGGTGAGCCTGTTCCCTCCCGGCAAGGTGCTCCGCCCCCACCGAGGACCGTTCAAGGGCGTATGGCGCTACCACCTGCCGCTCTATGTGCAGACACTCGCGGATGGGCGGACCTCCTGCGAACTGCTCATCGATGGAACGACCTATCACCTCCATGAAGGTGAAGGCCTGCTGTGGGATGACACGTTCCTGCATTCGGCCGTGAACCGGTCGGATCAGCCACGGGTGGTGCTGCTGTTCGACGTGTTTCGCCACGACCAGCCGTTCTGGCTGATCGGACTTGGATGGCTGTTCCTCTGGGGAGCCCAGCTCTGGCAGCACGTGCAGCGCATGCGCCAACGCGCGCTTCTGAAAAGTGACCCTGGTGAGGAAACCGCCGGTGCCGCCTGAGCTGAATGGCATCGGAAGACGACTGATCCAACGGTTCCGTCCGCCGAGGCCGGTCCAGCGGATCAGTTTCAACAATCTCTGCTGGCATGCGGAACAGGCCGCACTGGCGCGATCGGTCGGGGATCTGCGCAGCATGCGTGAAAGCGCCAACAAGATGGAGCGCTTCGGGTACTACAAGGAGGCCTGGCGCACGTTCCACCAGATCTCCGAACTGGAGAATCCAGGCTCCGGACAGCCGTGGCGGGGTCCGCGCCAGCGCGTCGAGGGATTGTTCGTGCAACGTCGGCTGAGGGATCTCGGCGATGAACTGCGCCAGGTGCACCTGGCTGCCCGGGCAGTTCAGGAGGTCCCGGTCGTGGTGGTTCTGACCGAAGAACGACTGGTTCCTCTGTTCGAGCGCAGTTTTCCTGCCGTGCGCTTCATCAGCGAGATCTCGGAGATCGACCCCAAGCTGCGCATGCCCGTCACCAGTTACGAGCAACTCGCCTACTTCTACGGTCGCGATGAGGAAAGCATCCGCAATGGCTTTCTGCCGCTCACGCCACCGCCATCGCCCCAGACCGAGCGCCGCGGCCTGGGCATCTCCTGGTATTCGAAGGCGATGTACAAGAACCTGCCGGATCTCGACGACTGGGCCGAGGTGCTGAGAACGGTGCAGGGACGGATTCAATCGCTGCAGTACCGCGAGCGGGCCGCCGGCCGCAGAATGCTCGCTCAACGGAGCGGCAGGCCGATCCGCACCTCACGACCTGTGAATCAGTTCCTGGACCTTGATGGCTATGCCGGTCAGATCGCCTCCGTGCGCCGGGTGCTCACCATCAGCAACACCACAGCCCACCTGGCAGGAGCGCTGGGAATCCCCTGTGTCGTGGTGCTTGACGATGAAAGCGTCACCACCTGGCCGGATCATCAGGAGCGATCGCCCTTCTACCCCAACACACGCCTGATCCGGCGCCGGGGAAGGGACTGGCAGACGACCCTGCGGGAGGGATTGGAGCTGCTCCAGTCGATCGAGGTGAAACCCGGCACGATGCGGCCGCAGACCGAGCCGTGATGGAGAGAATCCGCTTCCTCGCTGCATCGCTGGCCCAGCGGCGACAGGACGATCGCGAGATCGCCGGGTTCTTCACGATCGCGTTCCGCTTGCTCCACTTCAACAGGATCGAGGGAGACTTCGCCGAATTCGGCTGTGAACGGTTCCGCCAGGTGCCCCTGGCCTGGCGCGCCATCCGCTCCCAGCCGACACAGCGGCAGATCTGGGCCATGGGCAGTTTCGAGCCCCTGCCGGCAGCCCGAACGGCCCAGGACCTGCACCCGCGCTGGCTGGCCGGGACCGCAACCATCTCGGAGGGGGGGTTCCGGCGACGCTGTCGTCTGGCTGGTCTCCCGACGCATGCCTGCCGCATCAGCCGCGTGGATCTCACCGCTCTCGATGCGACCGTCACCGAGCCATCGCGCATCGCGCTGGCCAGCATCAGCTGTCAGCAGTTCAGCGCCGTCCGAGCGGTGCTGAACTGGCTGGAACCGAAGCTGTCCAACGGCATGATCCTGGCTTTCGAGCACTACTTCTGCTTCAGCCGCTTTGATCGTTCCGGGGCCCGGCATGGTCTGGAGGAGCTGCGGATGCTGAGGCCGGATCTGAATTTCATCCCTTACCGGACCTTCTCTCAGGCCGGCCAGTCCTTCGTGGTGGAAGACGCCTGAGGAGTCTTGCCCGTAGCCTTCGACGAACGGCATTGACCCATGGGAAGCAGCTTTGGCGATCTCTTCCGGATCAGCACCTTCGGGGAATCCCACGGTGGCGGCGTCGGCGTGATCGTGGAGGGCTGTCCGCCGAGGCTGAAGCTGGACGTGGCGATGATCCAGGCGGAACTGGACCGCCGTCGTCCCGGCCAGAGCCATATCACCACGCCACGCCGGGAAGCGGATCAGGTGGAAGTGCTGAGCGGCCTGATGGACGACACCACCCTCGGGACGCCGATCGCCATGGTCGTGCGCAACAAGGATCAGCGACCCGGCGATTACAAAGACATGGCGGTGGCATTCCGTCCATCCCATGCGGATGCCACCTACCAGGTGAAGTACGGCATCCAGGCGCGCAGCGGCGGCGGCCGCGCGTCCGCGCGCGAAACCATCGGCCGGGTGGCCGCGGGTGCGATCGCCAAACAGCTGCTGCGCAAAGCGGCCGGCACGGAGGTGCTGGCCTGGGTGAAACGGATTCACACCATCGAGGCCGACATCGACCAGCAGAGCGTGTCGTTAGCGGACGTGGAAGCGAACATCGTGCGTTGTCCCGACCCGGCCACCGCCAAAGCCATGATCGAGCGCATCGAGGCGATCGGTCGGGAGGGCGACTCCTGCGGCGGTTTGATCGAATGCGTTGTGCGCCAGCCCGCCATGGGGCTTGGCATGCCCGTGTTCGACAAGCTCGAGGCAGACCTGGCCAAGGCGGTGATGTCCTTACCGGCAACGAAGGGCTTCGAGATCGGCTCGGGCTTCGGCGGCACCCTGCTGAAGGGCAGCGAGCACAACGATGCCTTCGTGCCGACTGAAGAGGGGCGGCTGCAAACCGCCACCAACAACTCCGGCGGCATTCAAGGGGGCATCAGCAACGGTGAGCCGATCGTGCTGCGCGTTGCCTTCAAGCCGACGGCCACCATCCGCAAGGAACAGCAGACGGTGGATGCCGAAGGCAACGCCACGACGCTGGCCGGCAAGGGACGGCACGACCCGTGCGTGTTGCCGCGGGCCGTGCCGATGGTGGAAGCGATGGTCTCCCTGGTTCTCGCTGATCACCTGCTGCGTCAGCAGGGGCAATGCAGCCTCTGGTGACGCCGGGGGCCGACCTCAGGCGGAGGTGACGGGAGCTTTGCCGTTGCTGCTGACAGCCTGAGACTCAGCGGCAGGCTGAGCGGAACTGCGGGTGCGGGTGCGACGGGACGGCTTCTGGGCAGCCGCTTTCTTCTTGATCGTCTTGCGCGGTCGGGACGCGGAGGAGCGGCTTCTGTGATTGAGAACCAAAGCCCATTCCTCATCCGTGAGAGTGGATGGCTTGCTTCCGTGGGCGTAGGCGAGCTTGGCGGCCTTCTCGATGTCCTTGATCAGGTTGGTCCAGGATGTGGCGAACCGCTTGTCGGACTGAGACTTTGCGCCGCTTTCCACCAGAGTCTCGACGACCCCGGAGGCAGAGACCTTCTTGCGACGACGGTTGAAGATCTCCTTCTGCAACTGAGCGATCAGGGCATCAGCCTTGTCGCTGAGCTTGATGGTGAGCTGCGACATGACGCAGAGAAACAGCTATCTCATCTGTAGCATCCTGGACGCATGTCAACCAGTGGGGTGGCATCTCCGCTCCATCGGCGAAGCCTGCAGCCAGCGCAGCAGATGCTCATCGACGCCATCCGGCCCGATGACCCGACGCCCAAGAGCAACGGCGTCATGGCCAGCCGACAACCATTGCTCAAGGTCGGAAACGGCCAGACCACCGGCGGCGATCACGGCCGGGCGCTCCCCGAGGGGAACCAGCAGCCGCGACCAGTAGCGGCATCCCAGGGTTGCCGCCGGAAAGAGCTTGACCAGCCGGCACCCGCAACGGATCGCCTGCATCACTTCCGTAGGGCTGAACACCCCCGGAACCAGAAGAATCCCCTGCCGACGCGCCTGATCCAGCAGGATTGGATCCCAGCAGGGTGACATGGCGTAACGGAGATCCAGATCCGCCAGCTCGGCAAGAGCCTCCCGCTGGACAACGGAGGCTGCGCCAACCAGCAGTTGCGGACAGGCTTCTCTCAGGCGTCTGATGAATGGGGACCAGAGGGGGTGGTCCCGCCAGGCCACCTCCACATGAACCAGCCCGCTGTCCTGAAGCAGACGAAGCTGATCGAGCAGTGAACCGGAGCCGGCCTGGCCGGCAAGATCCCGCTCATCCGGACGAACCACAACCAGCAGAGGCTGCTGTTGGAGGGAGGCAATCAGGGCATCCTGCCTTGATCGCCAAACGGATTCCGGTCGCTCAGACGTACTCGGCAACGCGGACGTCGCGGGTGATCAGAAGTTCCTGCAGCTCCTCGGCATCAACTGTTTCCTGCTCGACGAGCAGCTCGGCCAGCTCATCGAGAACCGGTCGGTTATCAACCAGCACCTTGGTGGCTCGCTTGTAGGCGACATCAACAAGATCCGACACCTCCTGATCGATGGTGGATGCCGTGTCCTCGGAGAAATCACGCTCAGCAGCGATATCGCGACCCAGGAACATGCCGCCCTGGGCGCGACCCAGGGCAACCGGCCCGAGTTTGTCGCTCATCCCGAATCTTGTGATCATCTGGCGAGCGGTGGATGCCACCTGCTGGAGGTCGTTCGATGCGCCCGTGGTCACTTCGTCTTCTCCGTAGACAATCTCCTCAGCGACACGGCCGCCGAGGGCGACAGCCATCTGGTTCTGCAGATAGGCCCGGGAGTAAAGACCAGACTCCATGCGTTCCTCACTGGGAGTGAAGAAGGTGAGGCCACCGGCATTGCCGCGAGGAATGATGGAAATCTTCTGAACCGGGTCGTAGTCGGGCATCAGGGCACCAACAATCGCGTGACCGGCTTCGTGATAAGCCACGAGCCACTTCTTGCGCTCGCTGATCACGGCATCCTTCTTCTCAGGGCCAACCATGATGCGCTCGATCGCATCACTGATTTCATCGTTGCTCACTTCCGTGAGCTCACGGCGGGCCGCGAGAATCGCTGCCTCGTTCAGCAGGTTGGCGAGGTCAGCGCCGGTGTATCCGGGAGTGCGGCGGGCCACCTTGTCGAGGTCAACATCCTTGGCGAGGGTCTTGCCGCGGGCATGAACACCGAGGATCTGAAGACGGCCGGAGTAATCAGGACGGTCGACGGTCACCTGACGATCGAAGCGACCGGGACGCAGCAAGGCCGCATCAAGAACATCAGGACGGTTGGTGGCCGCGATGATGATGATTCCGGTATTGCCCTCAAAGCCATCCATCTCTGTGAGCAGCTGATTGAGTGTCTGCTCGCGCTCGTCATTTCCACCGCCGAGGCCAGCACCCCGCTGACGGCCGACCGCATCGATCTCGTCAATGAAGATGATGCAGGGGGCATTCTTCTTGGCCTGCTCGAACAGATCGCGAACGCGGCTCGCGCCGACGCCGACGAACATTTCGACGAACTCAGAGCCCGAGATCGAAAAGAAAGGAACTCCGGCTTCACCAGCCACAGCCTTGGCCAGAAGCGTCTTGCCGGTGCCGGGAGGACCGACCAGCAGACACCCCTTGGGGATCTTGGCGCCGACGGCTGTGAACCGCTCGGGGTTCTTGAGGAAGTCAACGACCTCCGTCAGTTCGAGCTTGGCGCCCTCGATGCCGGCCACATCGGTGAAGGTGACCTGCGTCGAAGGTTCCATCTGAACGCGGGCCTTGCTCTTGCCGAAATTCATGGCCGGATTGCCACCACCACCGGATTGAGCCCGGCGGAACAGAAAGAACAATCCACCCAGCAGCAGCAGCGGGAAGATCAGGCTGCCGGCTGCCTGCTGCCAGGCACTCGGCTGGCTCGAGGGCTGGACAGCGATATCAACGTTGTGCTCGGTCAGCAGACCCAGCAGTTCCTTGTCAGGAGCCAGGTTCACCTCGGCTCTGCGGCCATCGTTCTCAACAACCTGCGCTGTGCCGCGGTCGGGTGAAATCAGGACCCGACTGACCTGATTCTCCTGAACGGCCTCGACGAAATCGCTGTAGCGCATGGTCCGCGCTTCCTGCTGGGTGTTGCCGCCACCGAGGAAGGCCGGGGCGATCACCACGATCGCCAAGACCAGCAGGGCCGTCAGACCGATGGTTCTCCAGCGCTTGTTCAAGGTTCGCCTGCTCAGTGAAGGAATGTTAACGGGTCTATGAGAGCTCAGGCCGACCGAAGCACCTCAACCACGCTCTTGAAGGCGAACCACTCAGGGATTTCCTCGCCGCCGCGCAGCATCTTGCGGAACTGGGTTCCGCTCAGCTTCTTCACATGCAGTCCGCGGGCCTCCGCGTGCTCAGCGGTGACGTATCCCTCTTCTTCGGTGTAGACGAGGTTCAGGGAGGGCACGGTCTCCATGGTGAGCTCTGGAGCGCACTCCTTGGCGAAGTTCTGGGCGTCGTAGGGGCCGTAGAAGTCGTCACCACTCAGGGAGGACTTACACCCAGCCATGTCGCGGCCGATGATGAAGTGGGTGCAGCCGTAGTTGCGGCGGATGATCATGTGCTGCAGGGCCTCCCTCGGGCCGGCCATGTGCATGGCATAGGGCAGGTAGGCCCAGCGGATCCGGTCGTTGTTCACTTCGGCAGCCAGACGCTCGTAGGTCTGGAAGCGCACAGCACCGGGGATGTCGTCCTGCTGGGTGGGTCCGCAGGTGGGGTGCACCAGCACCACAGCGTTCTCGCTCACGTTCTGGGCATGCAGCGCCCGCGTGAACAGTTCGTAGTGCGCACGGTGGATCGGGTTGCGGCACTGGAAGGCCACCACGTCCTCACCGTCGGGGAGGTCAGCCCGCACCTCGGCCGGGGTCTTGCACGGGAACACGCGCTGGGGAAGCTCCAGACCCTTGAGGCTGCCGCCCAGGTAGAAGCGCTTGCGCTCCATGCTGATCATGCGAACCGCAGGGTGCTCGATCGACGTGGTGCCGTAACAGCCCTTGGCCTCCACAACCTTGTTCGGCTCCCACTTGTCCTCCACATGGAGAACAGCAAGCTCCTGCCCTTTGTAGGTGAGCAGAACCTTGTCGCCGACCACCACATCCTCGCGATCGGTGTCCATCACGATCGGCAGGCCGAACAGCTGACCTGCTGCCGTCCGGTGTCCGGCGACCACCGCGTCGTAATCCTCCTGATGCATGAAGCCGCGCAGGGGGGAGAACCCACCGACCGTGAGCAGCTCGACATCACAGGCATTGCGATCGGAGCATTCCAGGGTCTTGCCGGCCGATGCACGGATCGCACCACGATCCGATTCCGGCACCATCAGATCCACCAACGAACCGCCGTAGGGAGCGATCACGCCGGATCGCTGGGCGGCTGCAGAAGCGCTGGCTGTCATGAGTGAGGGTCCGAATCGGCGAGATTCTCCCAGACGGCTGCGATGAACACAAAAAAAGGGGCCCGAAGGCCCCTTCACAGTGAATGGACGGGTCGAAAGGGGATCAGGACTCTTCGAGACGGCCGTAAAGATCTCCGGTGATCTTGATGTCCACCACTTCACGGCCTCCCATGTCGGAGTCCGAGGGCTGAATGGCACTGAAAACGCCGGCGAATTCGCCTGTCTCAGGATCAACCTTCGTGATCGAGAGGCTCATGGTGCCAACACCATCGATGTAGCGCTTGTTGTTGTCCTTCTCCAACTGCTCGTCATCACCTCCCAGGGCCACCAGACCCTGGGCGTACTGCACGCCTGTGGTGAGGGCCCGGCCCTTGGGATCGATGAAGTTGCTGGTGCGGTAGCTGGGGGTGCGGTAGTTGCCCTCGAAGTCCGTGCTGGTGGTCAGGGCCGCGCCGTCCGCGGTGGCCTTCAGGGACTTGCTGGAGAAGGTGAAGGGAAACTCCTCGCCGCCCGGCACCAGGACGGTGATCGGCTGGAAGTCGATGCCACCTTTCTCCTGGAATTCCAGTCCGGCTTCGGTCACGGTGAGATCGCCGAAGACCTCATCCAGGCTGGAGGTGTAGCGCGTGAGGATCTTGCCTTCAACGAACTCAGCCTGTTGGCGGATGTTCTTGGGCTCCTCCTTCGCATACACCTGAACGGGATGCATGCAGACATCGCGCAGTTCGTAGCTGCCACCCACGTTGAGTGGAATCGAACCACGGGCGGAATCACCGATCGTGGGGCAATCGTTGGCTTTGCCCGTGTTGTGGATGTCGTCGTAGGTGACGTTGGACGCGCCACGCTGGACAGCTTCACTGTCACCACTGCAGGCCGTGGTGAAGAAGGTGAGGCAGAGCGCCAGCACGACGGCCAGCAAAGGACGGATGCGCATGGGAGAAGCCGGTCGGCTGGAGAACGCTGAGGTTCGGCTGATCGACTGATCAGACCGAGATTGGCGGATCCTACAAGGCTGAAATCGACTGCCAGGCTGGCCTTTTGCAGCTCTCAACAACTTGTCGGACGCGCCTCGAGACGGGGCTTCAGTGCCAGCAGGCGATCCAGCAGGTCATGGGCGAGGGCGAGCTTCGAGCGAACCGGCAGGTGCTCAGCCGCTCCGCCTCCGAGCAACCAGCCACCGTTCCGGTCAACGGAGAACCCCTGGTCGGGCCGGTCGATCGGGTTGACGAACAGAAGATCGCACCCTTTGTTGATGCGCTTCTCCTCCCCACGACTGAGCAGCTCCTCATCAGATCCGGTGAGCGCCGCGAAGCCCAGCAGCCTCTGCCCCGGTGGACGACGAAGCACCAGACCACGCAGGAGATCCGGAACCTCCTGCCAACCCGCCTGCATCAGGCCGGGGAGCTCCTGTTTGGCGGGTTTCTCCGCGAGCCCACCATCGCGGCGACGCAGATCAGCGACCGCGGCCAGCATCGCCACCGCATCGGCAGCGGGCTGGTGGCGAACCAACTCCCGCTCAAGATCCTGGGACGAGGAAATCGGATGGGCGTTCAACCCCTCCAGCCAGGCAGCAGGAACCTGCAGCGGGCCATGGATGAGATCCACATCGGCGCCGCGCATCCGGGCGGCCTGAGCCAGCAGAACACCCATGCGACCGCTGCTGCGGTTGCTGAGCAGCCGGGCTGCATCAATGCGCTCCTCGGTGGCTCCAGCCGTCACGAGCAGACGCCGCCCCTGCCAGTCGCGACGCACGATCGCCCCCTGGCCTTCGCCGTTCAACAGTGAGGCGGCTGCGAGTTCGATCAGCTGCGGATCCGCCATGCGCCCGTCACCGATCCGATCGCAGGCCAGCAGACCGGCTGAGGGCTGCAGGGGCATCACATTCGGGAAGCCGTGCAACGTCTGCCAGTTCCCCTGAACCGCAGGATGCCTCCACATGGCCGTGTTCATCGCGGCAGCGGCCAGAACCGGGCACTCGCAGGCCAGCAGGAGGCTGGCCAGCAGGCCATCCGCGAGGCCCTGGGTCCAGCGAGCCAGCGTGGAGGCGCTGAGCGGTGCCACCAGCACCAGCTCCGCCCACTCCGCCAGCTCGATGTGCAGTGGCCTGCTGCAGCTCGGGCTCCACTCGTCTCCATCCTGATAGCAGCGGTGACGACTGAGACTCGCCAGAGCAACCGGACTGACCAGTTCCGCAGCACTGGGCGTGACCAGACAGCGGACCTCGGCACCCGACTTCACCAGCGCGCTGACCAGCAGCGGAGTCTTGACGGCCGCAATGCTGCCGCTGGCGGCCACCAGCAGCCGACGACCCTGCAGCGGATCAGACGGCTGCTCAGTCCTCATCAAAAGGTTCCTGGTCAACCAGATGCACGTAGGGAGCCGTCAGATCAGGACGGTGGATGGCCAACGCCCGCAGCAGATGCCAATCGGACAGCCCATCGAACGGCGTGGAGTAGTCGTCCTCATCCAGACGTCGCGCAAGCTCCGCAACGGAGACCTCATCGAAGGAGGCAAGTCGTTCAGGCGTGATCGTTGCGCCGGCGGAAACGGACTGCATCGCTGCGATGGGAAGCTCATCGCCAAGTGTGGCCCAGAGTCCTGCAGCTAGCTTGACGTGGCGGGGAATTAGCTCAGTTGGTAGAGCGCTGCGATCGCACCGCAGAGGTCAGGGGTTCGAATCCCCTATTCTCCACTGCGGTTTTCCACACCTGCTGGAGAAGTCGGCGCCCCTTGGTGCTGACGGGGGTGTCGACACTCGTTCTGATCAGCGTTCTGGTGCGTCCTGTGGCACTGATCACCTATGCACTGTTGGCCTTTGCCGCGGGGATCAGTCAGGCGGATCAGAGCCGCCCCTGACACACAATGCGGTAAAAGGGAAGAGTGAAATTTCCTGTTGTCGATGTCGCAGTCGAAGCGTGAGCAGGTCGTCAGCCACCTGCGTTACATCCGTCAGGAGCTCCGTGAGATGCATCAGGGCGTCATGGAGGACGGTCTGCTTCCGGAAGCAGGCGAAGTCCGAGGGGTGATGGCCCAGATGGAGGCCCTTCTGGAGCTGCTCGAAGGCAAGTCATCCCGCAAGGCCAAGGCGGAGAGCAGCTGAGCCCTGACAGGCGGCTTGCCAAACCAATGCGGACAAGCTTTGCTGCGCCAGTCCCCATCACCCGGCTCGGGATCCTCCCGGGCTTTTTTATTGGAATCCCCTATCAGTAGCGGATGATGCCGGCACAAACCCTATCTGTGGTGTAGACAGAGTTCGGCAGGGTCCGCTGGTCGGGTGATGGGGATCACCGGAATCCATCCCTGCCTCTTTTCCAGCACTCCGAGACGATGATCTCCCGTCTCCAGTCCACTCGGCTCCAATCCAACCTCGGCCAGGCCAACCGTCGCCTGGAGCGTTGGGCGGGCAACCCCTGGCGGCGTCTGTCACTCCGGTTGATCGGCCTCCTGATCGGCTTCCTGTTGGGAACAGCCATCACCACGGTGTCCGGCGCGCTTGGTCAGATCGACCCGGTTGCGGCTCTGCTGGTGGTGATCGGCACCGAATTCACCGTGCGTCTGCGACGACCGGCCCAGCCCGGAGAACGCTCTCCAGTGCTGTTCCAGATCCTGGACATGAGCCGGATCGGCCTGCTTTACGGCCTGTTCCTCGAGGCCTTCAAGCTGATCTGAACGAGGTGGTTCGCCGACACCGACAAAACAGGACACGCTTCATAGCCTTCGGATAAATCTGTTCGGAAGCCTCATGGCCGGCGATCATTTTTTCCTGGAGCTGGAGCCCCCAGAAGAACGCCTCCGTCATGCCCCCCATGTGGTGATCGTGGGCGGCGGCTTTGCCGGGGTGCACGCCTGCAAGGCTCTGGCCAAGGCCGATGTGCGCATCACCCTGATCGACAAGCGCAACTTCAACCTGTTCCAACCCCTGCTCTATCAGGTGTCCACCGGGCTCGTCTCCCGCGGTGACATCGCCACCCCACTGAGAGAACTGGTCGGCAAGCAGCGCAACGTTCAGGTGCTCCTCGGGGAGGTGACCAACGTCTACCCGGAAGGCAAGCAGATCGTCTTCAACGGCAAGGCCTACAGCTACGACCACCTTGTGCTGGCCACCGGTTCCGGCAGCACCTTCTTCGGTCACGAGGAATGGCGCACCTTCGCGCCGCCGATGAAGATCCTCGAACACGCCGAGGAAATTCGTCGACGGCTTCTGATGGCCATGGAACAGGCGGAACAGACCCCGGATCCCGATGCGCGTCAGTTCCTGCAGACCGTGGTGATCGTCGGGGCTGGTCCCAGCGGCTGCGAAATGGCCGGTGCGGTCTCAGAGTTGATGCAGTGGGCTCTCAAGAACGCTTTCAAACAGCTCGATCCGAAGAAGACCCGGATCGTTCTGGTCGATCCCGGCGACCGGGTTCTGAGGGCCATGCCGGAGATGCTGTCGGAGGCAGCGCTGCGATCGCTCAAGAACGACGGCATCGAGTTCCTGCCCAAGGGCCGTGTGCAGACCATGCGCCCGGGCGAGCTGATCGTGGGCACCCCAAACGGTGATGTCCGCATCCAGGCCGCAACCGTGATCTGGACCGCGGGGGTGCGCGCATCCCACCTCGGCAAGAAACTCGCCGAAGCCACCGGCTGCGAAGTGGACCGGGGCGGACGGGTGATCGTTCAGCACGATTTCTCGATCCCGGACCATCCCGAGATCCGTGTCGCGGGTGACCTCAGCAGCTACAGCCACACCACCGACGGCAAGCCTCTGCCCGGCATGGCGTCTCCCGCCAAACAGGCCGGCACCTACATCGGCAGGGATATCGCCGCGATCGTCGCCGAAAGACCCAGACCGACCTTTCAGTACTTCGATTTCGGCAGCATGGCCGTGCTCGACCGAGCCAGTGCAGTTGCTGATCTTCGGGGCCTGCGCTTCGCCGACGGCATCGGCTGGATCCTCTGGGCGTTCGTGCACCTGGTGCTGATCCCCGAATGGGAGAACCGCATCTCCCTGTCGATCAAATGGATCTTCGCCCTGCTCACCCAGCAGCGCGCTTCCATCCTGCTCACCGGCATGCCCAGCCAGCACATGGCCCTCGATGCCGTGGACGCCCACTTCCCGATGCAGGCCGGTGAAGGGGTGTCGATCGCCGAGCCGGATGCCGCTCTCAAGGCGGCCATGGACTACTACTCCCACCAGATGACGGGGCATCCACAGACTCAGGAGCTGATGGACACCAGTGAAGGTTCTGATGCCGATTCGGCAGCGGCCATCAAGTAGAGGAGAGCCATGCGGATCGGCACGCCGTTCCGCACCTGTTCCTCAACCCGACACAGCGCCGGATCATCCAGCAGAGCGCCGGTCATCTCCACACCCCTATTGACCGGCCCGGGATGCAGCACCGGCACGGTCTGTCCGCACTGGGACAACCTCTCGTGGCTGAGGCCGTAATCGCGGTGATAGCGCTCAAGGGTGGTGAGCAGCTGTTGGCCCATGCGCTCCTTCTGGAGGCGCAGCGTCATCACGGCATCCACCCCCTCGAGAGCCCGTTCCAGACGACGTTCCACCCGGATGCTGCCCCGCTGGGGAACAGGGTCCACGCTCTGACCCGGTGGCGGAGCCTTCACGAAATCCGCAAAGGCATCCGGCAACAGGCTGGCCGGGCCGCAGAGCACCACATCCGCGCCGCAGGCGGTGAGAGCCCAGAGGTTGGAGCGGGCCACCCTCGAATGGAGGATGTCTCCGACGATCAGGATTCGCTTGCCCTGCAGCGCTTCAGGCATGGGGTGCCTGGGATCGAAGTGGCGCGCCAGGGTGTAGAGGTCGAGCAGCCCCTGGCTTGGATGGCTGTGCAGACCATCACCACCGTTGAGCACAACGGTGCGTTCACCGGCCAGCTCGAGATCCCTGGCGAGCTGCCTCGGCACCCCGGTCGAGCGATGGCGCACCACAAGAACATCCGCCCCCATCGCCACATAGGTCCGCGCCGTGTCCAGCACGCTCTCTCCCTTGCTGAGGGAACTGCTGGAGGGCGAGAAGCTCTGCACATCCGCTGAAAGCCGCTTGGCGGCCAGCTCAAAGCTGCTGCGGGTCCGCGTGCTCGGTTCGAAGAACAGGGTGGCCACGAGGCGTCCCTGAAGGGCCGGCAGGCGACGCGCACCGGTGACCGGCAGCGATCGAAAGCGATGGGCCAGTTCCAGCACAGCCGCGTAGTCCTCCCGTGAGAACGCGGCCAGATCAAGGATGTGTCGATGGTGCCAACCGCTCATCGGCCGTACTCCTCATCGGGGAACCAGGCCAGGCCCCTCGCTGGTGTGCGATCCCCCTTGGCCCGGCGACTGACGCTTCGACTGGCCTGCAGATACCAGCGCAGCGGCAGCTGCTCGCCCTGAGAGATGCCGATGCGCGTTGTGGTCACAAGGGTCGGACTGGCGAGGGATGCCGGCCGCTGGGCCAGCCACACGTCATGTTGTCCGGTCACCGGCCGGCTGTCATGACCACGGTCGATGCCGAAGCGGCGGGCCAGCAGACCAGGCCCCGCGGCAACCCGTTCCGGCTCCCCGGGAACCGCCACGGCGCGGAGCAGCACCCCATTGGCCCAGTCCTGGCGGTCCGTGACCACGTTCACGCAGTGATGAATGCCGTAGCTCACATACACATAGAAGCGTCCCGGCGCTCCGAACAGCGTTTCGTTCTGGGGTGAGCGTCGTCGATGGCCATGACAGGCGGGTTCGTCCTGCGAATACGCCTCCGTTTCGACAATCACCCCCCAGAGCAGCTCGCCATTGGGCAGACGTTTCACCAGACGGCAACCGATCAGCTCCGGCCCCACCTCTGCAGCAGGACGGGCAAAGAACGCAAGGGGAATCGCATGCATGCGGATGACAGGCCGACGACACAGAGTCAGGGTGGTGACGACCCCACCGGGACGCCGCCATGAGCAGCAGCCTCCAGGCCCGCCGTGACGGGGTGTTCCTGGTGCTGGCGGGGTTGTTCCTCGGAACGCTCGGGATGCTCAACATCCTGGGGCTGACGCGATTTCTGCAGTTCGGCAGCATCGGCAACTGGCCGATCGTTGTGGCCGTCGGCGCCCTGCCGTACCCGATCACCTTTCTCTGCACCGATCTGATCAGTGAGCTCTGGGGGGAGCAGAAAGCGAATCAGGTGGTGTGGGTGGGTCTGCTTCTCAATGGCTGGGTGCTGCTGATCCTGTGGCTGGGTGGACTGCTGCCGGCGATGCCGGGCACATCCGAGACGACCTTCCGCACCATCCAGGCCCTGAGCTTCGGTTCCATCGGAGCCTCGATGGTGGCCTATCTCACCGCCCAGTTCGTGGATGTGCGGCTGTTTCACTTCTGGAAGCAACTCACAAACGGCCGAGCCCTCTGGTTGCGGAACAACGGCTCCACCCTGGTGAGCCAGCTGGTGGACACCAGCGCTGTGGTGTTGATCAGCCACTACGGAGCTCACGTGCTGCCGGTGCGTCCCGGAGAGCCTGTGTTGCCGCAGCTGGGCAGCTTCATCGCCAGCGGCTACCTGTTCAAACTGCTGGCTGCCTTGGCCGACACCCTGCCGTTCATCTGGTTGACGGGGTGGCTGCGGCGCTGGCTGGAGGTACCCGGCGACGGGCGTGAACTGACCGCGGACCAATGCTGAACGCTGCAGCGAAGCGCCGTTGCCGCCAAGCTGATGCCATTGCACCGATCGCCATGGACATCGCGCTTTCCGGCTTCAACCTGGGCACTGTGCTGCTGGGCAGTGTGGTTCTGTTCCCGCTCGCAACCCTGTTCTTCGGAACCCGTGGCGGCTACTACAACACCGATCAGTACGACGGCAACGGCACCGCCCACTGAGCATGACTGCAAGCCTGCCCGGCCCCGCCCAGACCACCGAATCGATCCGTCTTGCCCTGCGCAGCTGGCCCGAGGTGGAGAGCTATCTGCAGACCTGCAAGGGGGTGATCATCCCGCTGGGGTCCACCGAACAACACGGCCCCACCGGTGCGATCGGCACCGATGCGCTCACGGCCGAAGCGATCGCCCTGGAGGTGGGCCGCCGCACGGGAGTGCTGGTGACACCGGCCCAGGCTTTCGGGATGGCTGAGCACCATCTCGGCTTCGCCGGAACGATGAGTCTCCAACCGGCCACGCTTCTCGCTGTGATGCAGGATCTGGTGCTCTCGCTGGCCCGGCACGGCTTCGAAAGGGTGTTCGTGATCAACGGCCATGGCGGCAACATCGCCACCACAAAGGCCGCTTTCGCTCAGGCCCACGGCACGGCCGCCAGCCGGGACCTGCCGGTGGCTCCGAAACTGCGCTGTCGTCTGTCCAACTGGTTCATGGCAGGACCGGTGATGCGACAGGCCCGCGAGCTCTACGGCAACAAGGAGGGACATCACGCCACCCCAAGCGAGATCGCCGTCACGCTCGCTGTGGAGCCCAGCCTGCAGAGCAAGCAGCGCGATCTCCCGGACCCGGCCCCCGCCGGACCGATCCACAGCCCGGAGGATTTCCGCCGCAGGCATCCGGACGGACGCATGGGGTCCCACCCCTTCCTGGCCACTCCAGACCATGGGGTCGCCCTGCTGGAGACAGCCGCTTCGGCATTGAGCGAGGATCTGCGCAGTTTCCTGAGCGAGGCATGAGCCGGATCTCCGCCGACGACGTGCGCAAGGTGGCCAAGCTGGCGCGCCTCGACCTTCCTGACGAGAAAGTCGCCACTTACACCACTCAGCTTGAATCAATCCTCGAGTACGTCAGTCAGCTCGAGAGCATCGACACCGAAGGCGTTCCTGAAACCACACGTGCGGTGGAGGTCACCAACGTGACGCGTGAAGACAGGGTCACACCAACTCCTGTGCGGGATGAGATTCTCAATCAGGCCCCCCAGCGCGAGGGAGATTTCTTCCGGGTTCCGAGGATTCTGGCTGAATGATCAGTGACCGATCGGACGTCTCGGCTCCGTCTTGATCGCTATGGAGTCGACGAATTCCAACCATCGTCTCTGAATCGCACCTGTCGGCATGAATCTGGCAACCCGTCGCATTTTTCCGCGGCGAGACTTGTGACTGCGGACGCCGACAAGAATGTCGTAGAGAAAGTTGTAGCCATCGCGGCGGGTTTCGAAGATACCGAGACGCTGCGGTGACCCTTTCGAATCCAGAAGCGGTTTGGTGGCCTCGTAGGCGGGCTTGTATTCAAACCAGGGAATCGAAGGCCAGAGGTGATGAACGAGGTGATAGTTCTGGCCCATGATCAGCCAGTTCATCACCCGCCCTGGATAGATCCGGGCGTTGGTCCATCGGTTGCGGGAGGTGAATGGCCGGTGCGGAAGGTAGTCAAAGAAGAGTCCGAGGGTGACTCCGACCATGAGAGCCGGTGCGAACCAGCAGTTGAAGATGAACGGAAGGAAATCAAATCGTGCGGCAGCGATCACGATCACAGCGAAGACGCTGCGTTCGAATCCCCACTGCAGCAGTTCCCAGCGTTTCCAGAGACGACGCTGAAAGAAAAACCACTCGTGATAGAAAAATCTTGGAGCAATCAGCCAGAGGGGGCCGAAGGTGCTCACGATGTGATCCGGATCGTTCTTGGGATCATTGACGTGGGAATGGTGTTCCAGGTGGACCCTGGTGAACACCGGGAAGCTGAACCCGAGCAGAAGGGCCGAACCGTGGCCCATCGCCTGATTGACCCACCGGTTGGGATGCGCTGCGTTGTGGCAGGCGTCATGAATCACCGTCCCTTCGAGGTGCAGGGCGAGAAACCCTGTGCAGAGGAGAACGGGCAGAGGCAGTCCGCCGACGAACCATCCCCAGATGGTGAACATCGCCAGGAGATAACCACCCAGAAACAACGCCACGGTGGGATTCCACACCGATGGGGGATCAACGAACTCCCGCGGAACCGATCGATACCCCGACCGGACCTGACGGAACTGCTGTCGATGAGCCGGGCTCTGGTTCATCCGGAGATCTGGCACCAAAGCTGAAACGGTCCGCAACCAAGGTAGGGAAAGGAATGCCCACCGGGGGACTTGAACCCCCACGACCTGGGCCACTGGTACCTAAAACCAGCGCGTCTACCAATTCCGCCAGGTGGGCCTGACCCGACTCTAGAGAGCGATCCACAATGAAGGCATCGACCTGGCGTGACCGATGCTTGCGACCCTCAGTGGCGATGTCTGTCTGCTGTTCGGTCTTGCCCTGCTGCTGCTGCCACTCCTGGCGGTGGAACTGAGCCGACCCCGGGATGGGGTGTGGGGGGCTGTGATCCTGCTGCTGGGTCTGGTGCTGGTGACCAGCAGCGACCGGTTGCGCGGCGCCCCGATGCTGGCGGTGCTCTGCGGTGGCCTCCTGGTCAGCCGCCTCAGTGCGGAGGTGGGGCAAAGCCGCTGGCGGGCCCTGAGTGCTGAAGAGCAGGAGCGCCTGAGTTCCCCGGACCACTGGCTGGCAGGACTGCAACAGCTGGGCGCCGCCTTCGGCAGCCTCGGCGAAGGGCTGGGAGGCCTGGCCAGGCAACTGAAACCCAGCGGCAAGTCCGGCGTGTCCGGGAAGCGATGGATCCGTGCCGATGGCGACCCGGCGACCCCTGAGCCGGATACCGAGCCCAGCTCAGCACCCGACGATGCCGAGGGCTGATAATCCCCACTGGAGCTGGAAATTCCCGTGAGCAAGGAGTCGCGCGACGCCGCCGAGGGACGTCCCTCCTACAAGGACACGCTCAACCTGCTGCAGACCGGGTTCGGCATGCGTGCCAATGCCATTCAGCGAGAACCGGAGCTGCAGGGGTTCTGGGCCGAACAGGGAATTGATCTGAGCCTCGGTCTGGAGAACAGCGGTGCGGTGTTCACCCTGCACGACGGACCTCCTTACGCCAATGGCGCCCTGCACATGGGCCATGCCTTGAACAAGGTGCTCAAGGACGTCATCAACAAATATCAGGTTCTGCGCGGACGCCGGGTTCGCTTCGTGCCGGGCTGGGACTGCCACGGTCTGCCGATCGAGCTGAAGGTTCTGCAGTCGATGGATCAGGAGCAGCGCCAGGCGCTGACACCGATCAAGTTGCGCAAGAAAGCCGCGGCCTATGCCCGCAAGCAGGTCGAAGGCCAGATGAAGGGGTTCCAGCGCTGGGGAATCTGGGCCGACTGGGATCATCCCTACCTGACGCTGCAGAAGGAGTACGAGGCCGCCCAGATCCGGGTGTTCGGCGAGATGGTTCTCAAGGGCCACATCTACCGAGGGCTCAAGCCGGTGCACTGGAGTCCAAGCTCACGCACGGCCCTGGCCGAAGCCGAGCTGGAGTATCCCGACGGTCACACCAGCCCCAGCGTCTTCGTCGCTTTCCCGGCCGTGCAACTGCCGACTGCTCTGCGGGAGGCCATCAACGCCGAGGGCGTCAGCCTGCCCGACGACGACACCAGCCTCGGGAACGCCCTTCAGGTCGCGATCTGGACCACCACCCCCTGGACCCTGCCGGCCAACCTGGCGGTCTCGGTGAACGAACGGCTCGATTACGCCCTCGCCGACGACGGCACCGGCCGGTTGCTGCTGGTGGCTTCGGATCTGATCGAACCACTCACGGCCACCCTGGGACTGCCCCTCAGCCGCAAGCTGACGGTGAAGGGAGCCCTGCTGGCAGGACTGATGTATCGCCATCCCTTGCTGGACCGCACCAGTCCGGTGGTGATCGGGGGTGAGTACATCACCACGGAATCCGGAACGGGTCTGGTGCACACGGCTCCAGGCCATGGCGTCGACGACTTCCACACCGGCCAGAAGAACGGTCTCCCCGTGCTCTGTCCGGTGGATGAAGGCGGCACCCTCACCGCAGAGGCGGGCCCCTTTGCTGGGCTGAACGTTCTCAGGGACGCCAACCCGGCGATCATCGAAGCCCTGGATGCCGCTGGAGCGCTGCTGAAGCAGGAGGCCTACAGCCACCGCTATCCCTACGACTGGCGCACCAAGAAACCAACGATCTTCCGGGCCACGGAGCAGTGGTTCGCCTCAGTGGACGGCTTCCGCCAGCAGGCTCTGGACGCCATCGATGACGTGCAGTGGACCCCCGCATCGGGACGCAACCGCATCGAGGCGATGGTGAAGGAACGGGGCGACTGGTGCATCTCGCGCCAGCGCACCTGGGGCGTGCCGATCCCGGTCTTCTACCACCGCAGCAGCGGAGAGGTGCTGCTCAACGCCGACACCCTCTCTCACATCGAGAGCCTGATCGGCGAGCACGGCGCCGACGTCTGGTGGGAAAAAGACGAGGCCGATCTGCTGCCTCCGGCCTATGCCGACCAGGCCGACCAGTGGCGCAAAGGCACCGACACCATGGATGTCTGGTTCGATTCCGGCTCGAGCTGGGCCGCCGTCTCCAGCCAGAGAGACAACCTCAGCTATCCCGCCGACCTCTATCTCGAAGGCACCGACCAGCACCGCGGCTGGTTCCAGAGCTCCCTGCTCACCTCCGTGGCCGTCAACGGTCATGCCCCTTACAAGCGGGTGCTCACCCATGGCTTCGCTCTGGATGAGAAGGGGCGCAAGATGAGCAAATCGCTCGGCAACGTGGTCGATCCGATGGTGATCATCGAGGGCGGCAAGAACCAGAAACAGGAGCCTGCCTACGGCGCCGATGTGCTGCGGCTGTGGGTGAGCTCAGTCGACTACTCCGCCGATGTCCCCATCGGAGCCGGCATCCTGCGGCAGCTGGCCGACGTTTATCGCAAGGTGCGCAACACCAGCCGTTATCTGCTGGGCAACCTGCACGATTTCGATCCGGCAAGCGACGCCATCCCCGTGGCAGACCTGCCCCTGCTCGATCGCTGGATGCTGCAGCGCAGCGCCGAGGTGATGGATGAGATCACCGCAGCCTTCGAGAGCTTCGAATTCTTCCGGTTCTTCCAGCTGCTGCAGAACTTCTGCGTCACCGACCTCTCGAACTTCTACCTCGACATCGCCAAGGACAGGCTGTATGTCAGCGCCCCGGCCGACCGGCGCCGGCGCAGCTGTCAGACCGTGATGGCGTTGATCATCGAACGACTGGCCGGTCTGATCGCCCCGGTGCTCTGCCACATGGCGGAAGACATCTGGCAGAACCTTCCGTATCCAGTGGAGGAGAACTCGGTGTTTCTCCGGGGCTGGCCGGACGTTCCGCATGCGTGGCGCGACCTGAGCGTGGTGGAGCCGGTCCAGCAGTTGAGGGAGCTGAGAACCGCAGTGAACAGGGTGCTGGAAGACTGCCGCAGCCGGCAGGAACTGGGCGCTTCCCTGGAAGCAGCCGTGCGCATCGAAGCCCGAAGCCCCGGACTCCAGTCGGCTCTCAGCTGGCTCGACAGGCAGGGAGATGTGCACGTGGATGGTCTGCGCGACTGGCTGCTGGTCTCCCAGCTGCAGCTGGGGGGTGAACCCTGGGCCGAGCTGCTGGCCAGTCAGGACGACCCGATCGCCCTGATCGAGGTGTCACGGGCGCGCGGCACCAAGTGTGAACGCTGCTGGCACTACGAAGGGGATGTCGGAAGGCATCCCGAGCATCCCCACCTCTGCGGCCGCTGTGTGGAGGTTCTGGAGCGGCGGACTCACCAGCTGGCCTGAGCCAGCAGATCCTCCGGAGATATCCCTCCGACGAGCAGCGTCTCGCTGGAGGGATTCAGGGGTCCTTGCAGCAGGTCCGCCCGATCAAGCCGTGTTCCTTCCGGCAACACGGAGGTGTCGGGGTCAAAGGCCGTGGGGTGGGTAGTGCTGCTGCTGAAGCCGCGAAAGATCAGCAGTTCAAGGGGCTCGTCCCCCACCGATCCCAGCAGACGCACGACACGGTCGGGGTGGTTTCGGCTGCGCTCCTCGATCGCACGAACCAGCATCTCAACCGTCATCGCTCAGAAGCCCCCCGCCACCCGCCCCTGGCGGGGCAGACGGACCAGCAGCCACTGCAGCAGACCGGCCAGGTACGCCACCAGCGCCACGTACCCGATGAAGGCAGCCACCGCCTCGGTCCACTGCCCCCCGAACACGAAGTCGAACACGGTCTCCACCACGCTGTGGACCCCCTTTGGAGCCTCTTGCCAGGCCAGACAATCAGCGCTTCCGCCCTGCTGCATGCACCCCAGTGCGGTCGTGGTCATCGCGACACTCACGATGGCAAATCCACTCAGGGCCCAGCGCCAGAGTCGCACCGTCAGAGGCAGAGGACGCCAGAGGGGAAGATCTTCCAGTTCTTCGTTGAGATCCACCCAGAACCAGACGGAGACGGCCATCAGCAGGGGCGCGATCACAGCCGTGAGGTATCCCAGGGGCCGCTGATCCGTCAGCAGCAGCATGCTGATCCCCATCAGGCTGGCCACTTTCCAGTACAGAGTCAGCAACCGCACAAGGGATGCTTCGCGCCGCAGAGCGGACCAGACCAGCAGCACCAGAGGCAACCCGAGCGCGAACGTGGCCGCAAGGCGGTAGGTGAGCCACACCAGCGTTCGATAGGACAGCTCGTTCACTGCGCGGAGTCGAAGTCGCGTCATTATCGATGGCCCTACCGACCATCAGGGTTGATAGGGTCCGGTCCATGGCGACGTTCTCACCCCTCGACTGGTTCCGGGCTGCCTCCGCCAAGCCCACCTGCCGAACAGCTCTGTCCAACAGAGCTTCGCTCGATGAGGCCGTTCAGGACGTCACTGACCAGCTCGGCCGTCGGGGTGATGCGGATCTGGCACTTGTCTTCGCGTCGGTCGGCTACGCCAGCGACCTGCCGCGACTTCTCCCGATGCTGCGCAGCCGTCTGAAGGCGCGTCTCTGGATTGGATGCGCCGGTGGGGGTGTGATCGGCACGACCGCGGGCGGAACCGCGTCGGAACTGGAACAGACCGCCGCTCTGAGCGTGACGCTGCTCGGCCTGCCAGGAGTCGAGCTGCAGGCCTCTGCACTGACGACCGACAATCTCCCTGATCTGGATGGTTCCGCCCAGTCGTGGCAGGAATGGACCGGAATCGAGCCAACGCGCTGCCGCAGCCAGATCGTGCTGATCGATCCCACCAGCACAACCATCAACGACCTGATCAGCGGACTGGATTACGCCTACCCCGCCGCCGGCAAGATCGGCGGCATCGCCTGCCCCCACAACGCTCCTCACGGATCACTGTTTCTCAACGATCAGGTGTTGACGGGAGCTGTGGTCTGTTCGATCGGTGGCGACTGGATGCTGGACACCGTGGTGGCCCAGGGATGCCGACCGATCGGGCCCGTGTTTGCGATCGAACAGGTTCAGCGCAACGTGCTGCTTGAACTCAGTCACGGTGAGCGGCGGGGAAGTCCGGTGGCCTGTCTTCAGGAGGTTCTGGCGGATCTCACCGATCAGGAGCGCGATCTCGTCCGTCACTCGCTGTTTCTGGGTATCGAGAGGCGTGATCTGCAGCTGATGGCCGATGGCACGCGCCGGGACGGAGGTGCCTTCCTGGTGCGCAACCTGATCGGTGTCGATCCCAGCAACGGAGCCGTGGCTGTGGCCGACAAGGTGAGACCGGGGCAGAACGTGCAGTTTCAGCTGCGGGAAGCGGAGGCCTCGAGACAGGATGCGCTGATGCTGCTGCGCGAGGCCGCCGGCCAGGATCGCGAGGGGACTCAGGCCCACTTCGGTCTGTTGATGGCCTGCCTGGGTCGAGGCAAGGGGTTGTTCGGGGAAGCCGATGGAGATGTGTCTCTGGCCAGAACGGTGATGCCCGGGCTGCCTGTGGCAGGTGCCTTCTGCAATGGAGAGATCGGCCCTGTGGCCGGCGCCACGCATCTGCATGGCTACACCGCCTGCTGGGGACTGCTGCGACAGATCCCCTCCCCGACTGACGACTGACCCTCTGAACCGTTGCGCCAGCACGTCAATCCCCTCAGCCGCTTTTTCCAGCTGCCGCTGCAGCTGCCTCCGCCGCAGGAGCTGTTCCGCAATCCGGACCTGCCGATCCATCTCGACATCGGCTGCGCGCGGGGTCGCTGCCTGCTGGGGTTAGCGGAGCTGAAGCCCGACTGGAATCATCTGGGTGTGGAGATCCGCCGCCCCCTTGTGGTCTCTGCCGATCGCGACGCGATGGCCAGCGAGCACGGCAACGTGCGCGTGCTGTTCTGCAATGCCAACATCAGCCTCGAGGCGTGGATGGCGGCGCTGCCGGACGATCGCCTCCAACGGCTATCCATCCAGTTTCCCGATCCCTGGTTCAAGCGACGCCACCGCAAGCGTCGTGTCCTGCAGCCCGCCTTGCTGCTCGCCATGGCGGCAGCCCTGCAACCCGGCCGAGAGCTGTTCCTGCAGAGCGACGTGCTGGCCGTGATCGAACCGATGGTGGCCCTGACCGAACTCTGCGGCTGTTTTGAGCGTCCGGAGCAGGACCAGCGCCCCTGGCGAAAGGACAACCCATTGCCGGTGCCCACAGAACGGGAGCGCTACGTGCTCGCGCAGGCGATGCCGGTGTATCGGGTGCTGTACCGACGCAACAAAGACCCCTTACCCGATCGCGATGTGCTGGAAAGCCGCTGGCAGGAGATTGATAATCCCGCGGAAGACGCCGGCATGGCCCCCTGAACGATGGCTGAACCGCTGTTGCTGCGCTGGCAGGGTCTGCTCCGTCCGGCAGACCTCGTTCTGCTGCGGCTGGAATGGCTGAGCGGCGGTGTGCTGGTGCTGCTGCTCACGGGCCTGCCCCTGTTCACGCGAGGGGGCCTGTCCCTGGTGATCGCTGCCGTGGCGCTGCTCTGGCTGTTGTGGTCTCTCTGCAGCCCGCCGGAGGAGATCGGAGCCATCAGTGGCTGGCTGCTGCTGATTCTCGGGATCGCCGTTCTGACCACGGGGTTCTCACCCGTCCCCATGGCCGCGGCGAAGGGATTGCTGAAACTGCTCAGCTACCTGAGCGTCTATGCCTTGATCCGCAAACTGCTTGCATGCAATCCCTCCTGGTGGGATCGCCTGCTGGCGGGACTGCTCAGTGGTGGATTGCTGAGCAGTGTCTTGGCCTTGAGGCAGCTGTATGCCTCCACCGAGGAACTGGCCCGCTGGGCGGATCCGAACTCGATCAGCACTGGAACCATCCGGATCTACGGCCCACTCGGCAATCCGAACCTGCTGGCGGGGTATCTGCTGCCCCTGCTGCCCCTGGCAGCTGTCGCCCTGTTGCGCTGGAAGGGAATCGGCAGCCGACTGTTCGCCGGCACAACGCTGATTCTCGGGGTGGCCGCGACCGTCTGGACCTACAGCCGGGGCGGTTGGATCGGCATGCTCGCCGGGCTGGCGACGTTGATGCTTCTGCTGATCCTTCGCACCACACGCCACTGGCCACCCATCTGGCGCCGCCTCCTCCCCCTCGCCGTGCTGTTGCTGGCTGCAGCCCTGCTGACCGTGGCCGCCACCAAGCTCGAGCCGATCCGAACCAGGGTCGCCAGCCTTCTGGCCGGTCGCGGAGACAGCTCCAACAACTTCCGGATCAACGTCTGGCTGGCGGCGATCGACATGATCCAGGATCGACCCTGGCTGGGAATCGGTCCGGGGAATGCAGCCTTCAACAGCGTCTACCCGCTGTATCAGCAGCCGAAATTCAACGCCCTGAGCGCCTATTCGGTGCCGCTTGAGCTGCTGGTGGAGATGGGCCTGCCGGGATTGATCGCCGGACTCGGACTGCTCTGGAGCGCACTGCAACGCGGGCTCCGAGGTCTGACCCTGCCGCAACCGGCTGCCGGTGCCGCTCTGGCCAGCCTGGCCGCCATCACCGGACTGCTCACCCAGGGAATCACCGACACGATCTTCTTCCGTCCTGAGGTGCAGCTGATCGGATGGTTCTGCCTGGCCACCCTGGCCGCCCAACCGAGCGAAGCGTGATGCTGTTTGCAGGATTCGACGCCGGACAGACCCGAACCCGCTGCCGGATCAGCCGCTGGACAGCTGACGGCTGGATGACCGTCTGCGAAGGCCAGGGTGCCGGCGTGTGTCACCTTGACGCCCCCGACGGTGCCGCTCGTTTCCGGGCGGCCGTGGGCAGCAGTCTCAAGGCCGCGCTTGGCCAGAGGGATGCGCTGGAGCTCGATGCCGCCGTGATCGGTGCCAGTGGGATCGAGCAGGGAACGGAGCTTCAGCACCGGGCCGGCGACCTGATCGCACAGGAGCTGTTGATGCCACCAGACCATGTGCTGGCGACAGGTGATGAGCGCACGGCGTTGCACGGGGCCTTCCCGGACAGTCCGGGAATCGTGCTGATCAGTGGCACCGGCATGATCTGCATCGGACGCAATGCCAGGGGAGAGGAAGCTCGCAGCGGTGGCTGGGGTTGGCTGCTGGATGGTGCCGGGGCCGCCTTTGATCTTGGCCATCAGGGTCTGCAGCTCAGCCTTCGGATGGCGGACGGTCGTCTGCCGGACCACCCCCTGCGGCAGCGGCTGTGGCACGCCATGCACTGCCACAGCAGTGCCCAGGTCAAAGCCATGGTGGTGAATCCGGATTTCGGGGCTGCCGGCTTTGCCGCTCTGGCTCCTCTGGTGGTGACAGCAGCCGAGGAAGGACTCATGGAGGCATCCCACATCCTGCGACGCTCGGCTCATGCCCTCACCGAGTGCGTCATCACAGTTGGAGGCCGACTCGAGCTTGCCGCTCCCCAGCTCGCCGCCCGTGGGGGTGCAATCGAGCATCTGCAGGGCTACCGCCGGATGATCGAGGACGTGCTGAGCCATCAACTTCCTCAGGCTCGATGGAGTGCTGCCTCCGGAGACGCCTGCGATGGAGCCCTGACCCTGGCCCGCGACCTCAGGCAGCGTTGAGATGCCGATCCGCGACGGCAGCCAGATGGGTCGTCCAGGATTCGACCATCCGCTGATCGGCAGCCTCCACCATCACCCGCAGCACCGGTTCCGTTCCACTGGCACGCACCAGCACTCGCCCCTCGTCTCCCATGGCCTCCTCCGCAGAGCGGACCGCATCACTCAGGGGAGGGCAACTGGCCCAGCCCTTGCGACGGCTGCGATCCGGAACCCGCACATTCACCAATTTCTGCGGGAAGGCCTGGAAGCTCCGATCCAGCCAGTCGCAGAGACTGATCCCCTGGGCGTGACAGAGCGTGGCCAACTGCAGGGCCGTCAGCACACCATCCCCGCAGAGCCCATGGGATGCCGAGAGGATATGGCCGGATTGCTCTCCGCCAAGGGCTGCACCACTGGCGACCATCGCAGCGTGCACGTGCTGATCACCCACGGGAGTGCGATCCAGCAGACCTCCGCGTTGCTGCCACGCCCGCTCGAAACCGAGGTTGGACATCACCGTCGCCACGAGACGCTGATCAGGGAGCGTCTGCTGCTGCTGAAGCACTGAGCCCCAGAGAAACAACACGTGATCACCGTCCACGACGCGGCCGCGGCCGTCCACCGCCAGCATCCGATCGGCATCTCCATCGAACGCAAAGCCCATCGCAGCACCCCGTTCGACCACTGCCTGCCGCAGAGGATCGAGTTGGGTTGATCCGCAGGCGACGTTGATGCGAGCTCCGTCGGGCTTGCCGTGCAGAACCGTCAGATCAGCTCCGAGGGCCTCGAACACGTCGGCCCCACAGGCCGTCGCGGAACCCCAGCAGAGATCAAGAACGATCGGCACACCATCGAGCCGTTTTGGACCCACCGAGGCCAGCAGAGCGTCGCCGTAAGAGCTGAGCAGATCGGAACGCTGATGCGCCGCACCGCAGCGGGACCCATCGGAGTCACCCACCTCTGCTTCACCGCGGAGACCGGCTTCGATGCGGGCCTGAAGATCACTGCCCAGCTTGGCGCCATCCGCACCGAAGGCCTTGATGCCGTTGTCCTCCGGGGGATTGTGACTGGCAGAAACCATCAGACCGCCGGCAGCGCCGACCTGACGGATCAGCAGTGGCACGGCCGGCGTGGCACAGAGGCCCAGGCTCCACACCTCCCGACCAGCCGCTGTGAGACCGGCCGTCAGAGCCGAAGCCACCATCGAGCCACTGCTGCGCGAGTCCATCCCGATCAGCACAGGCCCTGGCTGGGACAGTGCTCGCCCGAACCAGTAGCCCACCTGCAGGCACAACGCCGGGGTGAGCACCGAGCCAGCCCGGCCTCGAATCCCATCCGTCCCGAACCCGGGAACCGAAGAACCCAGTGAGGGTCCAATGGGCGGGACAGCGGCTTGAGCCATGAGTCTCAATCGTGGCCTTCAGGCTACGGGCGTTGTTTCAGGGGACCGGTCGTCCGGGGACAGGTGCAGCTCCGCCCTCAACGCCAGCGATGCGGCCTCCAGATGAGCACGATCAACTCGATGCCCGCCCAGGCGAACATCAAGGCCAGCACCCATCCCGGCAGCATCTGAAGCGGCCAGAGCCAACGGAGGGCCCAGATCGTCGTGGCGATCAGCAGCACCAGCAGCGTGCGCCAGCGCTGTCGGCGTCCCGGTCGTGAGGAAGGCATCGCCAGTCGCAACCTGGGCCACACAATGGCATCAGATTCTGGGGTGATGTGGCGGCAGGGTCCCGGCTCGGAGCTGCACTGCTCATCGGGACGGCCGCGGTGAGTCTCCTGGCGGTGATGCTTGGTCAGCAGCAGCTGCGCCAGCACCGGCCTCGGCTCGACCCAACGGCAACGGATGCGGAGCTGTGGCGCGTCTATCGACGATCGCTCGACCCGGAGCAACGCCGTGAGGCCGCTCTGCTGATGACAGGTCGCAGCGCTGGAGACCTCAACCGGCGCCGACGGCTGCTGCAGGGTCAAGGCTGGGGCAGGGCCCCATTGGCAGCCGTGTCCCTTGCCCTGGCGGCGGAAACGGCAGAGCGACTGGGGGCTTCCCAGACGTCTTTGACGCTGTGGCGGGATGTGATCAGACGCTTCCCGGAACAGGCCTCCTCAGCCTGGGGGCGAAGCCGTCTCGGGGAGGTCGAACCCCTCTTGCAGCAGGAGCTGCTGACAGTCCAACCGCGTCATCCCGCCGCGCTGGCAACGGCCCGGGCACTGGAAGCGGATCCGCTGCATGGCCACCGCGGTGCTCTGCATCTGGCCCGCTGGGGAGTGCAGTGGCCCGGCAGCGCAGCGCGGCTTCGCGCTGCCTGTGATGCCAACGGCACCGGTGCACCGGATCGGGAGCAACGTCAGCTGCTGGCCCGTGGTCTCGCGCAACTGGGAGACGGAACGGCAGGGCTCGCCTGCCTGCAGCAGCAGCCGCCGGCAGCGGGGACCGCTCTGGCCATCGGACGCGCGCTCTTGGCTGGAGGACGTGAGCAGCGCTCGGAAGGGGAACAGCTGCTGCTGGATCTCACCCGGCGTTTTCCGATGGACTCCGCCAGTGATGAAGCCGCACGCCTGCTGAGCGAACCACTCCGGCCTGACCCCGACCTGCTGGATGCCCTGCCCGAAAGCCTGCAGAAGCGATCGGCTGCGGTTGCAGCCGCCCGTGTCCGGCTGGCGACCGGCAGGGGCGGAGCCCAGGTGCTGACACGCTGGCCCGATGATCCGGCGAGCTGGCAGCTGCAATGGGATCTGGCACGGGAGGCCCTGCTCGATGGCGCATGGGGTGACGCCAGAAACTGGTTGACAGCTCTTCCGGACGGAGCGATGCCCGAGCCGCTGGAGGGACGTCGGCTGTTCTGGCATGGACTTGCTGAACAGCGGCTCGGCAATCCAGATGCCGCAAACGGCATCTGGCGCCGGCTCATCGATGGGCAGCGTTCCGGTTACTACCGGTGGCGGGCCAGGGTCCGTCTCGGGGAACAGACAGGCCTGGATCTTGGCGAGGGCTCCAACTCCACCTCGGTTTCGGATGTCTGGACTCCACTGAACAGTGCGGATCCCATGGTCAACAGGCTCTGGCGCCTCGGACTCGTCGATCAGGCCTGGGAGCAGTGGCGCAGCTCAACCGACACCGCCGAGCCGCTGTCCCGGCATGAGCAGCTGGTGGAGGGACGTCTGCGACTGGCGATCGGGAACACCTGGACTGGACTTGAGCGTCTGTGGCGCCTGAGCCTGCGGTGGCATTCCCCGAACTGCTCCCAACGACTGCTGCTGCAACGCCAGCAGCTGCCACGACCGTTCCAGGAGGACTTTCTGGCGGCTTCGGAGCAACACGATGTGGCTCACGATCTGCTGTTGGCCATCAGCAAGCAGGAATCACGCTTCTCCCCTGGAGTGAGCTCCGTCGCCGGGGCGCGGGGCGTGATGCAGCTGATGCCCGCCACGGCCGAGGAGCTCGCAGGCCGGAACCTGAGCGATGCCGACCTCGCCGATCCCAGCCTGAACATCCGCCTCGGCGCGCAGTACCTGCGTCAGCTGATGGAGCGATGGCAAGGCGATCCGATGCTGGTGGTCGCCAGCTACAACGCAGGTCCCGGCGCCGTCAGTGACTGGCAACCACAGACCCTGGCTCAAGACCCGGAGCTCTGGGTGGAACGGATTCCATACCCTGAGACCCGGTACTACACCAAAAAGGTTCTGGACAATCTGCTCGGGTACCTAGAGCGGGACCGCCGCTTCTGTGAGGAGCGTGCCGGCCGGATTGGGCAGGGCACAACCGAGCCCGATCCCCGAGAGCAGAACAGCCGTGAAGCCGATGATGGTGAGCAGGGGCGGCGGAACGATGCCGATCCTGATCAGATCCAGCCGCGCGAGCAGAACGGCTGAAGCCAGGATCATCACGTCGGTCAGACGGTGCAGCCGCATCACGTACAGCCCCAGCACGATCACCATCAGCAGCGTGACCACGAGGCTGATCACGCGGCTGGACGCCATCAGCATCGACACCTGACGCATCAGCAGATCAGGGATCGTGAAGACGACCACCACGGCGATGACCTGAATCAGCTGGATCAGCCAGAACACACTCACGCTGATCGACTGGTTCTGGGCGTAGATGCTCTGATTGACGGTCCAGTGGTTGCCCATCACCAGCGCCACAAGGAAGAGCCCCCCCAGCAGTGGAGCCCGGAAGGGCAGCGTGAACAGGCTCAGGATCGGCATGGCCAAACGCTAGCCACAGCCTTCGGAGAGCCCTGTCAGAGTGCACCTGAACGGAGTCCGTCATGTCTGCCAGCCCACCACCAGCCAGCCTGGGAGCGTTCCAGAAAGGCCTGCTGCTGGCGGTGGCCTTCGCGCTCGCGCTGGCCCTCCTTGTTCTGCGCGGTGGTCTCCAGAGCGAATCCCCGATGGAGCAGTTGGCACGGCGTTCTCTGGATCCTGATGTCGCGCTCAGCAATGGCCAGCCGACGCTGATCGAGTTCTATGCCGACTGGTGCCAGGCCTGCCGGGAGATGGCTCCAGCGATGCTGAGCCTGGAGCAATCCACGCGGGATCGCCTCGACGTGGTGCTGGTGAATGTCGACAATCCCCGTTGGCTCGATCTGGTGGACCGGTACGAGGTCAACGGCATCCCACAGCTGAACCTCTTCGCAGCGGACGGTCAGCCTCGTGGTCGTTCCATCGGCGTGCGGACACCCCAGGAACTCCAGGCGCTTGGTGACGCCCTGATCAACGACACCCCCGTTCCAGCACTTCAGGGAATCGGAAGCACGAGCACCCTTGAGGATCTGGCCAGCACCGACAGAACCGGACCCCGCAGCCACGGTTGACGGGCATGGCCGGGCCATCACCGTCATGATCACAGGACCGAGCTGCTGAACAGCACGCCATGGAGCGTTTCCGAGTCGATCTGATCGCCGCCACGCCGAATCCGCAGCAATGCATCTATGCCGCGATGCATCAGGACTACAGCGAGGGTTTTGTGGCCGCTGATCGGGACAGCTGGCCTGACGAACAACGGGCTGGCGAGATCTGCATCAAACGGCTGCTTGCCGGGGAACGGGGCCATTTCGGTCCGCTCGAACATGCTCAGATCGTTCTGAACGTGGGCTGGTTTCCGCATTCGGTGATGCAACAGGCCCGGACGCATCGGGTGGGCGTCAGTTTCGATGTGCAGTCGATGCGATACACCGGCGAGCGCATCTGCCGGGCTGCGGACGGCGAACTGCCCCTGGAGGAGGTCTTCTACCTGCGACCGGTCGGGGAGTACAGCGACCGACAGGGGAAGAAATACCTCTACAGCCAGGCGGAGCGTGAACTTGATCTCAACCACTGCCAGCAATCAGCCGAGCGTTACAGGGATCTGCTGCGTGCCGGATTTGCGGAGGAACATGCCCGCGGCATCCTTCCCTTCGACTACCGCCAGCATTTCATCGTGAGCTTCAGCCTGAGGGCTTTCCTTCACTTCATGGATTTGCGGGCGAAGCTCGATGCTCAGCTGGAGATCCGCAGACTCTGCGACCTGATGTGGCCGCATCTGGTGGACTGGGCTCCGCAGTTCGCCGAGTGGTACGAGAAGAGCCGGCTGCACAGAGCGCGCCTGGCTCCCTAGATGCGGGCCAGGGTGACACGCTCCGGCTGATGCTGATACTTACCCTGCCGATCGCTGTAGGTCGTGTCGCAGGGGTCCCCCTCAAAGAACAGCAGCTGACAGATGCCTTCATTGGCATAAATACGGCAGTCAGCACCGGAGCTGTTGCTGAACTCAAGCGTCAGATGCCCTTCCCAGCTCGCTTCAGCGGGCGTTGTGTTGACGATGATGCCCAGCCGCGCATAGGTGCTCTTGCCGAGACAGATCACCGTGATGTTGGCGGGCACCCGAAGCTTCTCCAGGGCGACACCGAGGCCGTAGGAATGCGCTGGAAGGATGAAGTAGCCACCGTCCTCGTCCTCATGCAGAGGCGTGGGCTCCAGATTGGCGGGATTGAACCGCTTGGGGTTCATCACCGTTCCGGGCACATGCCGGAAGATCATGAACTCCTGCGGGGAGAGGCGAAGGTCGTAGCCGTAGGAGGAACATCCGAAGCTCAGAACCGGTCGCAGACGTTGCTCCGGATCAAGATGGCGCACCAGACCTGCCTGGAAGGGCTCGAGCATCCCCTTCTGAGCCTGCTCGGTGATCCAGCGATCGTTCTTGAGCATCAGAAACCTCTGCGCAGTTCGGTGACCTGATCCGCCATGGCCATGACGCTGGAAGGAATCGCCGGCCCAGTGATGATCACATCCATGGAGCCTGGACGCTGCTGCAGGCTCGACAGAAGCTCATCTTCCTTCAGATAGCCGAGCGCTGCCGCGAGACCGACTTCATCCAGCACCAGTTGATCAAGGTCGCCTTCAGCGAGATGGCGCCGGCAGGCCTGCCAGACGGCATCGACGGCATCGGAACCACCAGGCTGATCGGGCTCCGCAAGACACGCCGGAATATCCGGACGCAGCCAGGTGAGCCCGCCGCAGAGCAGCACACAGCCCTCCGGCCCCTGCTTCACCCCCCCCTTGAGGAACTGGGCGATCAGGACGCGGCTGCCGAGCCCTGCCGCCCGCATCGCCTGGCTGAGAACACTGGAAAAACTGCCCCGATAGGAGGCCGTATGCACCTGCAGCTGGCCCTCCGGAGCCACCAGATGCAGCGGCGCGGATGCGGGAAGCGGCGGAAGCGGACGCAGACCGGCCCTCTCCAGCGCATGGCGATCCCCGGTCAGGGCTCCAGAGGATCGATGGCTGGTGGTCAGGCTTGCGGTCATCGCGTCGGGTGTCACCAGGGATACACCCTGCAGACCTCGAATGTAGCGGCGCGATGCGACTCCACAAGGCCATTGACACTACGGATGGTGTGCTGTGAAATCAGGTTCATGGTGGATCCCTCTGAGACCCGAGCCGACGGGCGTCGTCCAAATGCCCTTCGGCCGTTTGAAGTGAGCTGGGATCCGATGGGGTTCGCTCTCAGTTCATTGGTCGTGCGCACCGGACGCACTGCTGTTCTGTGCAGCGTCTGCCTCGAAGAGACGGTGCCGCGCTGGCGGAAGGGGAACGGACTGGGCTGGATCAGCGCTGAATACCGGCTCCTGCCCGGCTCCACACCTCAGAGGCAGTCGCGGGAACTGCTCAAGCTCTCCGGCCGCACCCAGGAGATTCAGCGATTGATCGGCCGCAGCCTGCGCGCCGCGGTGGACCTGGAAGCTCTCGGAGAACGCAGCCTGCTGATCGATTGTGATGTGATCCAGGCGGATGCCGGCACCCGAACCGCGTCGGTCACCGGGGCCTGGATGGCTCTGCAGCTGGCCTGTGACCGTCTGATCGCCCAGGGGATCCTGGAACGCCAGCCGATCCGGAGCCAGGTGGCAGCGGTGTCCGTCGGACTCCTGGAGGGCAGGCCGCTGCTGGATCTGGATTACAGCGAAGACAGCCGAGCTGACGTTGATCTGAATGTGGTGGCCTCAGGCGACGGGAGTCTCCTGGAGATCCAGGGCACGGCCGAAGGAGCTCCGTTCAGCCGCGGACAGCTGAACGTCCTGCTGGATCTGGCGCAGCCCGGGCTTGACGCCCTTCTGGCCGCCCAGAGCCATGCCCTGAGCAGCCGCAGCTGATTGCGTAATAACGGCTACACAGCTGAACAGGGTCGATCCTTAACTTTTAATCAGTCGAAACGGATTGTTGGGAACCAGCAGTGGGTTCAGCCGTTACGTCGCCGTTTCGGCTCATGCGCCCCAGGACCAGCCGGTCAGCTCATCCCGCTCGCTGCTTGATGTCATCAGAGATCTGGACGGCGCCAGCACGGAACTTGTCGAACGAAACAAGACCATCTTCTTTCCAGGTGATCCCGCCGAGCGGGTTTACCTGATCCGGCGCGGTGCCGTGCGGCTTTCCAGGGTCTATGAGTCGGGCGAAGAGATCACCGTCGCTCTGCTTCGTGAGAACAGCCTGTTCGGGGTGCTGTCGCTGCTCACAGGCCACCGTTCCGATCGCTTTTATCACGCTGTCGCCTTCACCCGGGTGGAGATGGTGACGGCACCGGCCGGCTCAGTCCGTGCCGCGATCGAGGCCGACACCGCAGTCGGGCTCAGGCTGCTTCAGGGTCTCTCCAGCAGGATTCTGCAGACCGAAACAATGATCGAGACCCTCACGCACCGGGACATGTCCTCCCGCCTGGTGAGTTTTCTGCTGGTGCTCTGTCGGGACTTCGGCGTGCCGGACCAACTGGGCATCACCATCGACCTCCGCCTCTCCCATCAGGCCATCGCCGAGGCGATCGGCTCCACGCGGGTCACGATCACCCGACTGCTGGGAGACTTGCGTCAATCCGGTCTCGTTCAGATTGACCGCAAGAAGATCACGGTTCTGGATCCGATTGCTCTGGCCAAGCGGTTCAGCTGAGAGTCGGCCCCACTGGGAGGTGACGCCGTGAGCGGATGGCTGCTGATCATCGCGCTGCTGGTGCTCGGCGGCGTGCTTTCAGCTCTGGGCGACAGGTTGGGCAGCCGTGTCGGCAAGGCACGCCTCAGCCTGTTCAACATGCGACCCCGACGGACGGCGGTGCTGATCACGGTGCTCACCGGCAGCCTGATCAGTGCGCTGTCCCTCGGTCTGATGCTGCTGGTCAGCCGTCAGTTGCGGGTTGGGCTGTTTGAGCTCGACGGACTGCAACAGAAACTTCAGGACAGCCGCCGCCAGCTGCAGCAGAACAGAGGTGCCCTGGAGTCAGCCGAGGAAGAACGTCGTCAGGCCATTGCCCAGACGCAACGCATCGATGCCGAGCTGTCGACGGCCAAGCAGCGGGCAGCGACACTTCGTGAGGAGCTGGAGCCTCTGCAGCAGCAGCGCGTCCGGCTGGAGGCCGAGCAGCAGCGCCTCAGCCGCGACATTCAGCAGCGGGACAGGGACATCAAGGCCCGGGACGCAGACATCCGCCGCACCGAGGAGGAACTCAAGCGGGTTCGGGCCAGCATCCAAGCCGGTGAGGCGGAACTCAAGGAGCTGGAGCGCAACCTGATCGCCCTGCGCCGCGGTTCCGTGGTTCTCAGCAGCGGAGAGGCTCTGGCCACAGCCACCATCCGACTGGAGAGTGCAGGACAGGCGAAGACGGTGATCGACCGTTTGCTGCAGGACGCGAATCTCACGGCCTACCAGCAGGTCCGACCCGGTGAGACCCCCGACCGACAGATCCTCCTGGTTCCCCGGAACGATGTGCAGCGTCTGCGGACGATCATCAGCAAGCCGGGCACATGGGTGGTTTCGATCCGCTCTGCCACCAACGTGCTGCGCGGAGAGACCATCGTCTATGCCTTTCCTGACGTCCGACCGAACCGGCGCATCAGTCGCAGCGGCGAAGTCCTGGCGTCGGCAACCCTCCCGGACCAGGATCGATCACCGGAGATGGTCCGCCGCCGCCTGAACCTTCTGCTCGCCTCTGCGTTCGCCGAGGTTCAGCGTCGTGGCTCCCTCGTGGAAGGACTCCAGTTCGACGGGACGGTCTTCGCTCAGCTCGGCCTGGCTCTGGTGGACCGCCCCGAAGGAGAGGGGGATCTGACCCTTGAGGTGATCGCCGAGAGCGACAGCGACAGTGGCGATCCGGTGCTGGTGGCGTTTCGGGTCAGCCCATGAGCCGACTGGCCGGTGTTGATCCCGGGAGAAGCAAATGCGGCCTCGTACTTGTGGACACCGAATCCCTCCAGGTGCTCAGCGGGGCTGTCGTGATCTGCGAGCAGGTTCTGGACCGGCTGAGCGACTGGCAGGTCGCCGGAGGACTGGACGGGATCGTGCTGGGTGACGGCACCGGCAGTGCGGCATGGCTGCCGAAGCTGCGGTCCCTCGCTCCTGTTCAGCAGGTGAATGAATACGGCACCACCCTGCGGGCCCGCCGTCGCTACTGGGAGCTGTGGCCTCCCAGGGGGTGGCAGCGGCTGATTCCCCGCGGCCTGCTGATCCCACCCGAGGAGCTTGATGCGATCGCCGCCCTTGTGATGGTGGAGGACAGCCTGGGAACACCGTGCCGTTGGTCGGGTGCGAAACAGCGCCTCAGAAGCGGGCCCGAACGGTGAAGGTGTAATCACCGCCGGGTTCAAGTCGATAATCCGAGCGCACCAGGAATCGACGCAGAGCGTCCTGGATCAGAGCCCGCCCCAGGGAGGGCTCCACGGTCAGGTCACCGCAATCAAACGCCCAGCGGAACTGCCACTGAAAGCCCCCGGCCGCCACCTCCCCCTCAACGCACTGCTCGCTGAAGCACTGGCGCAACACCCGGAGGTGGGCCGTGGTGGCGGGGAGTGCTGTCATCCGCCGCTGGCAAGACTCTGCGGCCGGTAGGCATTGATCCAGTTGCCGGCCCGTTCCATGCCCTGGCGCTGAATGCGTCCCAGACCATCAAGAACGGCATCCAGCACAGCATCCACACAAGGTTCCTCGACCTTGCTGAAAGCACCCAGCACATGCGACACGGTTCTGGCCCGTCGCTCATCGGGAGTGTCCGCAGGGGCACCGATTCCGATCCTCAGCCGGGGGAACTCCTGCCCGCCGAGATGCTGAATCGTGCTGCGCAGGCCGTTGTGACCGCCTGCACTGCCCTGAGCACGCAGTCGCAGGCGACCGAGAGGGAGGTCCATGTCATCCACCAGAACCAGCAGCTGATCCGCTGTCAGTCCGAACCAATCGAGCGCAGCTCTGATCGATCGACCGCTGTCGTTCATGTAGGTCTGAGGCATCAGCAGGCGCAAGCGCGCCTCGCCATGACCGACCTCGCTGGCCAGGCCGTGCAACTTGCTCTGCTGACGGAACTGGACACCCTCCCGGGAGGCCAACCGCTCCAGAACCATGAACCCGATGTTGTGGCGGGTCCCCGCATATTTCGGCCCTGGATTGCCCAGACCGACCACCAGCCTCAGATCTGCGGACATCGGCCGGATCAGACCTGGGGTGAATCGTTGTCCTGGGGCGAGTCTCCGGAGCCATCCTCGAGCTCGGGATCGGCCATGGCCTTGTTGATCTCCCGCTCGAACTCCTTGGAGGCGGACTGAAATCCTTTCAGCGTTTTCCCCAGCGTCTTGCCGAGTTCCGGAAGACGCTTGGGACCGAAGACAAGCAAGGCAACGGCGCCGATCACCGCCATCTCAGGGAGGCCGACGCCGAAGACATTCATGACAACCGATCAGCCGAGGCCGTTCCAGTTGACGTTGATGCCTTCCAGGATCAGGGACTTGTTGTACAGCTGAAGGATCACCAGCAGAAAGACGAGGAAGAGCACCATGAAGATCCCCATGACCGGGGTGGTTCCCCAGCCAGGCACGACCTTGCCGTACTCGGAGTTCAGAGGGCGGAGGAGGTCTCCCAGACGGGTGCGTTGAGCCATGGCGACGCTTGGTCTCGGGTGGTGAAAAGTGCCGATACTGTAGGGGCCGGCTCCGGCTTGGAGTCGATCCTGTCGAGAGATGTGATGGAAACGTCTTCCCCGGCCATGTCGGTGGCGATCGGTGTGCTGGCTGTGTTGCTGAGCCTCACCGGCTTTGGTGTCTATCAGGCGTTCGGTCCCCCATCCAAGGCGCTGGATGACCCGTTCGACGATCACGAGGATTGAACCAACCGCAGATCGGCAAGCTCCCCCGGCCGTAGCTCGATGGCCTGAGCCGGTTCACCCCCCTGGCGGGACACGAGCCAGCCTTCCCTGGGTTCCCAACGGCAGCGCGATGGCCCTGGATTGAGACAGCGGAGGCCCAGGCCGTCATCCTCCGGCCGCAGCGCCACAGGAACAAGCTCCCCGGCGAGAGCTGGCAACCATCGCCGCGACGTCGGGTGTCCGGCGAGAGGACCACTCCAACCCGGCTCGCGGAAGGCGATCGCCGCCTGGGGCACGCAAGCGCTGCTCCATGAGCCGGTGACCGGCATCAGAGCCAGTCGCTGACGGTGCCAACCACGATCCGCCCCAGGGTCAGGCCAGGTCGGACCGCGCAGCAGGGAGACACCGATCCGTTCGGGCACCACATCCACCCCCTGGGGTCCATCCAGCAGGACGGCCAGTCCCCCCCCAGGGGCGTTCACCTGGGTGGCAAGCCAGGAGATCAGCGGCACTTCCCATCGCGACTGCTCCCGCGACGTGCGTGCCATGGCCGGACGCTCCAGGACAGTGCCGGCGGAGTCCGCCGCATAGCGGACCGCTGCGGAGGCAAGGGGCAGCTCCAGACGAAGCAGTTCATGGCGCTGGCTCCAGTCGATGCTGCAGATCAGCTCGATCCAGGGGCAGTCGGCCTGCAGACGCATGTCCAGGCGCATGACACTCGATCCCAGCCGGTAACGCTGCACGACATGGACCACCAGGGGGCCGCGCTCCAGCAGCTGGCATGGCCCCAGCACCTCAACCGCCAGGGGATGGCGGCGGTACTCCGCTGCAAGATCCCAGGCGTCCCAGAACTCCCCGCGGTCCTGGAAACGGGCCAGCTGCAGCGGACCTGCCAGCTGAGCCACCCCCTGACTGTCACGCAACTGGAGCAGCCCTCCCGGCCCGCAGTCCACCTCCAGCAATCCATTGCTGACCCTCCAGCGATCGCCATCCAGTCGCTGCAGCTTCACCGGAGCCCGGATTGGAGTGACCTCAACCGCTGATGCATCGCATCGGTTGAGAGCGACCGAACTGATCCCGCTCTGAAGGGGTAGCTGCACCCACACTCCCCCGCTGGGACACGCCTGTCGCGGCAGAACCATGTCAGCCCCCGACCACGCCCCGGCAGGCAGACGCAGCAGGGGCGACCAGCGCGCCAACGGCTGCAGACCGAACCAGAGCCAGGTCTCCCGACAGCGGGAAGGGCCGGCCGAGCCCCCGCATAGCTGCCGCAGCTGATGGTCACGCTGAGACACCGCCTTCCTCCGGGCTGAACGCCAGACCGCTTCGGCCTGGTCGAACACCTCCGGGATGGAGGTTCCTGGAAGGATGTCGTGAAACTGCTGAAACAACAGCGGTTTCCAGTCCCCCATCTCACCTGCCGTCCCTGAACATCCCCCCAGGGCAGCGACGGCATCCACCTCACGCAGCAACCGCTCCAGCGTGCGGTTGTGTCGCTTCTGGTCCGGACGGCTCGTGGCACAGCCGCGGTGCAGCTCCAGATACAGCTCATCCCGCCAGACGGGAAGACGACCGGCGTGTGGCTCAAGGGAAGCCAGATGATCCCTCACCGTTCCAGCACTCCGTTTGGGCGCCTGGGGCATGGCGTCCCAGAGGCGCATCTGCTCGAGCATCTCGTCGGTCGGTCCGCCGCCGTGATCTCCCACGCCCGGGATCCAAAGCGCCCGGTCCAACCCTGTCGCCAGCTGCCAATCCCGCTGTTCATTCAGCATGTCCAGCGGTTCACCCCGCCGGCCGATCGGCGGCAGCATCAGAGCGAACAGCTCAGCACCGCCACGGCTGCGCCAGCGGAACAGACGATGGGGGAAGGGCTGGTCAGCATTCCACGCCAGCTTGTGGGTGCAGAACCAACGCACGCCTGTGCGCTCCGCCACGGCCGGCAGACCGGCGGTGAACCCGAAGCTGTCCGGCAACCAGGCCAACTCATGGGTCCACTCCGGGAAGACGCGCCGGCTGTAGGCCTGCCCCAGGTGGAACTGCTGCCAGAGCGACGCACTGCTCACCAGCACGCAGTCCGTTTCAACCCAGGGACCGTTGATCGGTTCCCAGCGCCCGGCTCGGCTGGCGGCACGCACGCCGGCGAACAGCGCCGGCCGATGCCGCTCCAGCCATTCGTAGAGGGCCGGGGTCGAATGGGCGAAATGGAGCTCAGGCCAGCGCTGCAGCAGCTGCAGTGCGGACCGGAATGTTCGCTCCGCAGCCTGCCAGGTGTCGGCGACCGGCCAGAGCCAGGCCAGATCGAGGTGGGCGTGACCCAGCCAGTGCAGAGATCCCGGTGCCGGCTCAGCACGGGCCAGATGATTCTCCACTGCATCCAGGGCCTGCAGGGAAAGGGGATCCAGCTGTTGCCACTGCGCCGGCAGGTCTCCACCGGCCGCGAGATGCAGCTGCAATGCCTCAGGGAGCAAGACCCGATCTGGGTCCGACGCCTCGCAACACGGCTCGAGATTCAGACAGCTGCTGATCAGAGCGCCGTCATCGTGCAGAGGGCTGCTGAGCTCCAGAAGCAGCTGCAGCGGTTTCCCCTCACGACAGCGATCGGGAACGATCCAACGGCAGGCGGTGTCGAAGAGGTCTCCCTCATGCACGAGCTCCCCATCCACCCAGAGCCGCATCCGCTCAGCCCACCAGCTCAGGGCGAGACGTCCGCGACTCTCGGGAGACCGACTCCAGCTCTGCGGCCAGGACAGATTCTGCTCAAGACGGATCCAGCCACGTCCGCGCGGCCAGATCAAAAGTCCGCGCGCAGCCCAGTCAGGACGGTGCTCCCGGCCCCAGGCATCCCCGAGATGGGGAGGGCGATCACCGGGGCCGCTGCGCCGCCAGCGAGCCTGCAGATCGAGGCGTGAGCGACGTCGAAACGTTTCAATCCACTCCGATCGCCCGGCCCGCAGCGAGTCCGACCCCGAAGTGACCCTGTCTTGCCCCATAGGATGATGTCGCTCAAACAGACGCCGGTCGGTCTCCATGCTCGCCCTCAAGATCTCCGTTTACTCGGTCGTCTTCTTCTTCATCGGCATCTTCGTGTTCGGCTTCCTGGCGAGCGACCCGAGCCGCACGCCAAGCCGCAAGGACTTGGAAGACTGAATCCGGGAACCAATCAGGACCGCGCAAAACACTGGTCCGCTGGATCAGGTTCTTTGATCGGCTCACTGTCAGGATCGCGAACCGCAGCTGGTCCGTCTTGGCGTCAAAGCGCCTGTCTTTCTGCCTCACTGGACTGCTGCTCGGCGGATCCATGGGATCGCTCCCTGTGCGCTCTGAGATCAGAGCTGCTGAGGAGATCCTTGAACCGCCGAAAACGCTGCAACTGACTGCAGATCGTCAGTTTCATGACAGTCGCCGCAACGTCAGCATCGCCGAGGGAAACGTCAGAGTCGTTCTGGGAAACGACGAGTTGCTGGCTGACCGGATCGAATTCGACGCCGGGTATCGGACTCTTTTCGCACGGGGCTCCGTTCGCCTGAGACGCAAAGGGCAGTTTTTTCAGGCCTCGGCGTTCCGCTACAGCCTGATCCAGAACGAAGGCGAGCTCGATGATGTGTACGGCGTCATCGACCTGAGCGAATCCGACGGCGGATTCTTCCCGGCGTTGTCCTCTGAACAGCAAACTGAATCCACGGAGAGTCAGCCAAACGGTTCGGTGGTGCCGGAATCCCCGGCCATGGCCTGTCCTCCCCTGCTGCCTGCGGTACCGGACTGGCATCCCCAACCCTGGGCAGTGACCGCTTGGGGGGGGCAGATGATCGATTCCAATTTCGGGGACACGTTCCTGTTCAACGGTCGGATGCGACCGGAGTACCTGCTGGGTGTCGGTCTGCAGAAACGCATTCTCAGAGCCGGACCTCTGTCGCTGGAACTGGAGGCGGACCTGTTCAAACACATGGCCGGGCAGCAGCCTGGAGGCGAGTTCAATCAATCCACCCCATACGCGGATCTGCCGGCACAGAGCTTCGGGGAAGGGATCGTCGGCATCGGTGCCCGACTCTGGGTTCAGCCCTGGTTGAGCTTCGGATTCATTGAAGGCCTCAGCTACAACACCGACTACAGCCTTTACGAGAAGACCTACCGGGAGAACTACACCCAGCTGCTCAACTACCTCGGCTTCGAAGTGGAGGCGGCTGTCTCATCCGAGCTCTCCCTGGTGGGACGCATCCACCACCGATCCGGAGCCTTCGGGACCTACAGCGGCGTGGAGGAGGGAAGCAATGCCTATCTCCTTGGACTGCGATACCGCTGGGGAGAAGAGCAACCTGAGCTGCAGCCCGGTGAGATGCCCCCCCCCCTGGGGTGTGAGGATCCCGATCGCGACGACCGGGTCAGCCCCACAACCCTGTCTGAGCGTCTCGAATCGGTGGCCCTCGGCGATGGTGGCAGCACCCTGGAGCATGTGCCGCCGGCACAGCCCCGACCGATCAGCACGCTTTCCCCGACAGAACAGCAGGCGTTACGCACCGAAGCGATCGCCTCCATCGACCAAAGGGTGGAGAAGGTGAGCTTCCGGGGGAATCTCGCCATCGAACGCCGCAGTGGTGTTCCGGTGAAACGACTCAATTCCAGCATCAAGGACGAAAACCGCTTCGGCGTGGTCAAGGTTCCGCAGCTGCAACGACTCGGAAGCACCCAGCTGATCAACGGCACCATCAGCCGCTGGCGGATCCAGGCCTCTCGGGTGCTGATCACCGCTGAAGGCTGGCAGGCGAGTCGGATGGGATTCAGCAATGACCCCTACACCCCCTCGCAGACCAGAATCGATGCTGAAGGGGTCATCGCAAGAGAACAACCCAACGGTGACCTTCTGATCTCCGCCCGACGCAACCGACTCATCGTCGAAGACAGGTTGCCGGTTCCTGTGAGTCGGCGGCAGGTGATCGCCAAGGAGGAGGAGGTGGAAAACCGCTGGGTGATCGAAGTCGACAACAAGGACAGGGATGGCCTGTTCGTCGGTCGCAATCTGAAACCGATCGAACTGGGATCGGACACCGAGGTCGCTCTGCAGCCTCAGTTCATGGTGCAGCGGGCCATCGATGGCAGCAGCAACGGAGAGTCGATCAATGCCGGAGATCTGTTCGGCCTCAGAGCCAGAGTGAGAGGTCGATACGGTCAGGACGAACTGGATGCTGAAGCTGATATCAGCAGCTTTCAGCCCGATCAGTTCCTCGATGGGAGCCGTTTCTGGGGGACCTTCGGACGCCGTCTTGACCTTGGACGGCTCGGAACCGTCAAAGCCAATCTGTTCGGCGCCTACAGATACAGAACCTGGAACGGATCGCTCGGCGAAACCGACATCGATGCCGCGTACGGGCTCTACGGAGAGCAACGGGGGGAATGGGAGCAGGGTGAGAACCGCCACCGGTATCTGCTGCGGGCGGCACTTGGCGACTACTACGCCGAGCGATACGGCAGCGGCAGGATGCTGAGAACCGGCCGGGGCAGCGTGTTCGGTTCTCTGACCAGTGTGTTCCCGCTTCTGAAAGGTGAGACCGCGGCTCTGACCCCTGCGGCGGCTTACCGCTACTCGCCGGTGCCGGTCGTTCCGGGCCTCACGCTCAACACGAACCTGAACAGCTCTGTCGCTCTCTATGGCGATGGTCACCATCAGAAGACCCTGAGCTTCAGCGGTGGACCCACACTCACGCTTGGAACGTTCAGCCGACCGTTCCTTGATTTCACGCAACTGACGGTGATCGGAGGCGGCACCCTGCGCTACGGCGCCAGCCCCTTCGACTTTGACCGTGTCGTGGATTTCGGCACCCTCGGCTTCGGCCTCACCCAGCAGATCGTGGGGCCTCTGCTGCTCAGCACCGGAATCAACATGAACGTCGATCCCGGCTCGCCTTACTACGGCGATGTGATCAACTCCAATATCGAGCTCCGCTGGCAGCGCCGCAGTTACGACGTTGGGGTGTACTTCAACCCCTACGAAGGCATCGGCGGTGTGCGCATTCGCCTGAATGACTTCGATTTCAACGGAACAGGAGTCCCGTTCGTTCCCTACAACCCGATCAACCCGGAAGACAAGCGCGACGCACTGCCGCTCTGATCAGTCTCCGCCGCCGTAGATCAGATGACTGCCGGTGAGATCGGCACCGGCATAACGGATGCCTTCGGAACGCACTCCAGGGGCATAGGCATTGATCACGACGGCGTCGCTCAGATCGGCCAGGCGCAGATCCACACCACTGAGTTCGGCATTGGTGAGGTTGGCCCTGCGCAGGTCAGCCCGGTTCAACCTGGCACCGCTGAGATCAGCCCCCTCCAGATTGGCGCCCACCAGAACAGCACCGCGCAGATCGGCATCCCGCAGATCAACACCGATCAGATGGGCACCGGAAAGATCACGGCCCCGCAGATCACACCCCCGGCAGGCACCTGTTTGGCGCAGTCGCTGCTCAGGAGTCCCGTACGGCGTGACGCTCAACGGCACCACCGGTGCAGCCTGCACGAACGGCGACAGCGGAAGCAGCAGAACCGCGGCGGTCAGAGTCCGCTGCAGGGCGGAGGAATGCATGGAATGACGACCTCTGTCTTCTTCATAGACCAAAGAGTCTGATTGCGCCGCCGGCGGTTGCTCCGATCAGGTGGCGAAACGATTCAGATAGGGCAGCCGTCCCATCAAGGCCTCCAGTTGTTCGCCGTGGTCCAGCAGCTGCGAGGTGGCGTCCCAGCGGCCGCTGCACAGCATGTCGCGCGGACCGGGATCGATGCTCACGGCACAGTCAGCGCTACCGCTCGCCATGCGCATCGTTGTCAGATTCAGTGACCAGACTCCGCCGGGTTCGTTGAGCACCGCCTGTTGGAGGGAAGCGATCTCATCCGCCGAGGCCGTCGCACAGGGGATTCCAAGAGCCAAACAGTTGCCGTAGAAGATCTCAGCGAAACTGACGCCGACAACGGCTCTGATGCCCCAGCGCATCAGAGCCTGGGGCGCATGCTCGCGGCTGGAGCCACATCCGAAGTTGCCGTTGACCACCAGAATCGAGGCGCCCTGAAACTGCGGCTGATCGAAGGGATGCTGGCCGTTCAGTTCGCTGCGGTCATCAGCGAACACCTGATCCGCCAGGGCATCGAAGCTCACACATTTGAGAAAACGGGCGGGAATGATCCGATCCGTATCGATGTCTTCACCGGCAAGCACCATGGCGGTGCCTTCAATCATCTGGATCTGACCCGAAGGAAAAGGGCGCATCAGCTGGCGTGCGGCTTGAGGAGAGTGCGGACATCGGTCACCCGACCGTGGATGGCGGCAGCGGCGACCATGGCAGGACTCATCAGCAGGGTTCGTCCGCTTGCCGATCCCTGCCGACCTTTGAAGTTGCGGTTGCTGGAGCTGGCACTGATCTGGCGACCCTGCAGCCGATCGGGATTCATCGCCAGGCACATCGAGCAGCCCGGCTGCCGCCATTCGAATCCGGCGTCGATGAAGACGGCATCGAGGCCTTCCGCCTCCGCCGCCCGGGCCACCTGCTCGGAACCCGGCACCACAAAGGCGCGGATCCCGTCCGCAACCATCCGACCACGGGCAACCGCCGCCGCGGCCCGGAGATCACTGAGTCGCCCGTTCGTGCAGCTGCCGATGAAGCAGACGTCCACCGGCAGTCCGGCAATGGCCGTGCCCGGCTTCAGATCCATGTAGCGGTAAGCCTCTTCCGCAATGGGGCGATCCCCCGCCGGCAGCTGCTCGGGGGCGGGAATGAGTTCCTGGATGCCGAGTCCCTGTCCTGGCGTGATCCCCCAGGTGACGGTGGGCGTGATGGAGGAGGCATCGAAAACCACCTCGTCATCCACCACGGCATCAGACCCACTGGCCAGCGAACGCCACCAGGTCACGGCCCGATCCCAGGCCTCTCCGGTCGGAGCATGGGACCGACCGCGCAGATAGTCGAACGTGACGTCATCAGGATTGACGTACCCACAGCGGGCACCACCCTCGATCGCCATGTTGCACAGGGTCATGCGCTCCTCCATGGAAAGAGCTGCCACCGCAGGCCCGGCGAATTCATAGGCAAAACCCACCCCACCTTTGACGCCGAGATGCCGGATCACATGCAGGATCAGATCCTTGGCGGACACCCCTTCCGTGAGTCGGCCCTCCACCTGAATCCGGCGCACCTTCAGCTTGTTCATGGCCAGGCTCTGACTGGCCAGCACGTCGCGCACCTGACTGGTTCCGATCCCGAAGGCGATCGCACCGAATGCTCCATGCGTGGAGGTGTGTGAATCCCCGCAGGCCACGGTCATGCCGGGCTGGGTGAGGCCGAGCTCAGGCGCGATCACATGGACGATCCCCTGCCGGCCACTGCCGATCCCGTTCAGTTCGATGCCGTACTCGGCGCAGTTCCGCTCCAGGGTGGTGAGCATCTCCTCCGCCAGGGGATCGGCGAACGGACGGGCCTGATCGGTGGTGGGAACGATGTGATCGACGGTGGCGACCGTTCGATCAGGGCAACGCACGGACAGGCCCTTGTCCCGCAAGGCAGCAAAAGCCTGGGGGCTGGTGACCTCATGGATCAGATGCAGACCCACGAACAGCTGGGTGGATCCTCCGGGAAGCTCCGCCACCCGGTGCAGATCCCACACCTTGTCGTAGAGGGTGCCGGAACTCAACAGCTCAGCCGCAGCAGCAAAAAACCCTACCCCCGGACTATCCCCGGGAGAGCAGCCTCCGCCGGAGACCATCGAGCACCCGGATCACACTCAGTTGCTGCACCGCCAGACGACCGCGCCGATCTCCGAACCGCTCAGCCCAGGCCTGGCAGCCATCAGGGCCCGCCACAGCCAGATGCACCAGTCCCACAGGCTTGTCCGGCCCTCCACCACCCGGTCCGGCGATCCCGCTGATCGCCAGGGCCCAGTCACTGCCGAGGCGGTCCCGAGCCCCTTCCGCCATGGCCGTCACCACGGGATCGGAGACAGCGCCATGGCTCTGGATCAGATCCGGAGACACACCGAGCAACCGCTGTTTCATCGCGTTGCTGTAGGCGATGACGCCCCCGAGGAACACATCGGAACATCCGGGTACCGCCGTGATCGCCGCTCCGACGCCACCGCCTGTGCAGGACTCCGCAACCGCGAGCGTCTCCCCGCGCTCCCGCAGCTGTCTGAGCAGCACGGAAGCGAGACTCTCCTCGTCACGGCCGTAGCAGTGCTGACCGCAGCGAAGCAGAAGCTCCCGCTCCACCGGTTCGAGCAGAGCCTCGGCCTCTGCATGATCAGAGCCACAGGCCGTGAGGCGAAGTTTCACATCTCCAAGCGAGGCGTAAGGAGCCACCGTCGGATTGCTGCCGTTCAGCAGGTCGGCCACCTGCTCCGCAAGATTCGATTCGCCGATGCCGGAGAAGCGGAGCTGCCGGCTGACGAACACACCTTCAGCTCCGCCGTGACGCCGCAACCAAGGCTCGGCCGTGGCGCTCCACATCGCCCGCATCTCCGATGGCACACCCGGAAACGTGAGCACAGTGAAGCCAGGCCTTGGGGACCAGATCATTCCGGGTGCCGAACCGAGCGGATTGGGCAGGACCTCGGCTCCCCGAGGCAGGCAGGCCTGGGAGCGGTTGCTGGCCGCTACCGGCCGTCCACCGGTGGAGAGTTTTTCCTGGATCTCCCGCCAGAGTTCCGGCCGCTCCTCAAGGGCGGCGCCGAAGGCGGACGCCAGGGTGGCGGTGGTGAGGTCATCCGGTGTGGGACCGAGACCCCCGGTGGTGATCAGAACACTGCTGCGCTCAGCCGCCTCCCTTGCAGCAGCGGTGAGGCGCTCCACGTTGTCCCCGACAACGGTCTGGCGGTAGTGAGGCAAGCCGAGACCTGCCAATTGCTCGGCGATCCAGCGGGCATTGCCGTTGAGGATGCTGCCCAGGAGCAGCTCGGTGCCGACGCACAGAATCTCGACGCCGCGCTCAGCCATGACGATCGCCGCATCGGGCGATGTCGGAGATCTCCTGGGGTGCGGAGGGGACCACATCACGCAGGGCCAGCTCCGTCTGGAGCTGGCGGCGACTGATCACCACCGTTCCCACCAGCAGGGCGGAAGCGATCGCCAGCCAGAGAAAACGCATCTCCGCATTGGCCACCACGAGAGCGAGAGCCGCGAGCCACTGGGTGAACACGTAGATCAGCAGAACGGTGCGTCGATGGCTGAAGCCGGCGCGAAGCAGGCGGTGATGCAGATGCCGACGATCGGGATGAAAGGGGGATCTCCCTTCACGAAGCCTGCCCATGATCACGGCGGACATGTCCGCCAGCGGCAGGGAAAGGATCAGCAATGGCAGCAGCAGACTCACGGTGGTGAGTCCCTTGGCCGGACCGACGATGCTGACCGCCGCCAGTGTGAATCCCAGGAAATAGGACCCCCCATCCCCCATGAAGATGCGGGCGGGATTGAAGTTGTGGCGCAGAAATCCCAGACAGCAGCCAGCGAGGGCGGCGGCAAGGAACCCAGCTGCCACCTGATGCAGGGAGAAGCTCACCGAAACCAGTCCGACCGCTGCGATCCCGGCGACTCCGGCAGCCAGACCGTCCAGTCCATCCAGCCAGTTGATCGCATTGGTGATCCCCACCAGCCAGATCACCGTCGCCAGAAGGCTGAGGCCATCGGAGAGCACGATCGCTGAGCCGGTGGAACTGAACCAGGGAAGGTCGATGGCTCCGATCCGGACACCCTCCGACCAGATGACGCAGGAGACAGCCACCTGTCCGGCAAGCCGCGGCCATGGAGACAGGGCGAACAGATCATCGGCCAGCCCGATCAGGAAGAAGCAGAGCGACCCGGCCAGCGTGCTCCAGATCAGTTGATCGCGGGCTGGAGCCAGGAGACCGAAACCGCCGAGCAACCAGACCGCGGCCAGAGCGAGTCCGAAGCCGAACACCATGGCGACCCCGCCCAGCCTCACCATCGGTGTGCTGTGCTGCTTGCGCGGGTCGGGTTTGTCGGTGAACCCGAAGTGGAGACCCAGAGCGCGCACCAGGGGAACCAGCACGCTGGTGATGCCGGCTGCCAGCCCGAAGCTCATCAGTGCAACCGCAATCGGGCTCGCTGCGAGGTTCACGGAGACTCCTGGAAGGGGGCTGCCCTGAAGGTGGTCGTTGACCTTCCGATCCTAAGGAGGCTCTTCCCACCGATCCAGGGAACCCTGGACCAGTCAGGCAATCGCCGGCTCTCTCTGTTCCACATAGAGAGGGAACCGGCTGCAGAGCACCTCCACACGGCTGAGACAGCGCTGCTGAATGGCGTCGTCTTCAGGATTGAGCAATCGATCAGCGATCACATCAGCCACTTCACGAAAGGCCTCCGCATCGAAACCTCTGGTGGTGAGAGCCGCTGTACCCAGACGCAGACCGCTGGTGACGAAAGGGGATTCCGGGTCGAACGGAACCGTGTTCTTGTTGGCGGTGATGTGCACATCACTCACCAGCAGATCGGCCACCTTGCCGGTCATGCCGATGCAGCGAAGGTCGAGCAGGACCACATGGTTGTCCGTGCCGCCGCTCACCACATCGATGCCGCGCTCGATCAACCGTGCCGCCAGGGCAGCTGCATTGGCCACCACCTGCTGGCTGTAGGCCCTGAAGGCCGGCTGCAACGCCTCTCCGAAAGCGACTGCCTTGGCGGCGATCACGTGTTCCAGGGGCCCACCCTGGCTGCCGGGGAAGACCGCCTTGTCGAACTTCTTGGCGAATTCAGCATCGCGACAGAGGATCAGTCCACCGCGGGGTCCCCGCAGGGTCTTGTGCGTGGTGGTTGTGACCACATCGCAATGAGGCACAGGGCTTGGATGCACTCCGGCAGCCACGAGACCGGCGATGTGAGCCATGTCCGCCAGCAGATAGGCCCCGACCTCATCAGCGATCGAACGGAACGCAGCGAAGTCGATCGTGCGCGGATAGGCGGAGTAACCGCAGACGATCAGCTTCGGCTTGTGCTCCCTGGCCAGCGCACGGATCGCGTCCATGTCCAGACGCTGAGTCTCTCGGTCGACGCCGTACTGGATGACCTTGAACCACTTGCCGCTGACGTTGACCGGAGACCCATGGGTGAGGTGACCGCCGTGGGAGAGATCCAGGCCCATGATCGTGTCGCCGGGCTGGAGAAGAGCCAGGAAAACGGCGAAATTGGCCTGGGCTCCGCTATGGGGCTGAACATTCGCCCAGGCCGCCCCGAACAGCTGCTTGGCCCGCTCAATGGCCAGCTCCTCGATGGCATCGACGTGTTCACACCCCCCGTAGTAACGCTTGTTCGGCAGGCCCTCGGCGTACTTGTTGGTGAGCACCGAGCCCTGGGCCTCCATCACGGCACGGGAGGCGAAGTTCTCGCTGGCGATCAGCTCGAGGTGAGTTTCCTGTCGATTCTGTTCCCGGTCGATCAGTCCGGCGATCGCCGGATCGGCCTGGGCCAGATCCCTGTTGATCGAACGCTCGGATTGCTGACTCATGGAGCTGGGTTGTCGTGAACTGATCGTAAGGAAGGACTCTGAGTCCAGGGAACTGTGTCCGGCCAAAAAAAAACTGCCCCGGAAGGCAGTTCAACAGCGCGCCTGGAGAGATTCGAACTCCCGACCCTCTGATCCGTAGTCAGATGCTCTAATCCGCTGAGCTACAAGCGCTGGCGTGAATCCATGAGAGCCCATCGAGGGGGCCTCCGTCAACTGGAGCACAGTCGGGGCCAGGATCGCCTCTGAACTCCGACTCCGCCGCGATGCCGATCCGCTGGTACGGCCCCGCCGACCCTGACAATCCCACCTACCGCCATTTCGAGCGGGTGGTGAATCTCTGCCTGCATGCCGGTCTCTTCGCCGCTCTGAACAGCGGTCTCTGGTTCGTTCAGGAGATGCGCCATCCATGGGACTGGCTGCCGCTGTTCAGCGGCCTCTGGCTGACGGTTCTGATCGCCCATCTGCTGATCGTTGCCAGGCTGCGGCCGGATCCATCCACTGCCGATCCGGACGCATGAGGGCACCATGACCTCAGATCGTTCGAGATCCGATGTCGCTCTCAGCCGCCGATCTGCAAGATCTGCAGGCCACACTTGCTGATCGTCTGTACGTCCAGATCAGTGGATGGCATCTCCACCTGGGGGACGCCGAACTGGCCGGACCACTGGCGATCGAATGCAGCGCTCTGGTGGACCAGGGAGCAGCGGTGGCGGCTCGTCGAGCCGTGGAAGCCGTGAAAGTGCAGATCGCCGGTGGAGCCAGCCAGCTTCCGCTCGCCCGGTTGCTCCCTCCGGCACAACTTCGTGAACTTGAGGAGATTCTGGAGCCCTACTGCCGATAAGGTTGCAAACCTTGGAGCGTCCACGGCGTGCTGATCATTGAGGTGACCAATCCGCGCGAGGTGGTGCGCCAGCGGATCGGGCCCCTCGGGGAACGCCTGATCGGAACCGTTGTTGATGCAGAAGCCCAGGTGGAGAAGGCTCTGATCCAGGAGCTGGAAACCGCCTTCAGGGATTACGGCATCGAAGCCAGGATTGTCTCGGTCCAGGGTCCGCAGCTGGTGGGGCGTCAGCAGCTGGAGCTGCCGATTCAGGTCCGCGAGGATCGGGAGATCCGACTCAGCGAGCCCTGAACCGGCGGATCAGGCTCCGAACCAGTTCACGCACCTCCCGGACACCGAGAGTCGTTCCCACCAGCGCGAACAGTCCAAGTCCCAGCAGGCCTGGAACCATCACCTGCAGAAGCAGGCCCGACATCCCCACGGGCCAGCTCAGAGCGGCGGAGAGCCCCCAGGCCGGAAGTGCCGCCGCCAAGCCGGCCATCGACAGCTTCAGCGCGTCCAGACCCCAGCTCTGCAGCGGCAACCCCTGGAGACGCCGTTGCAACACCAGCAGCAGAGCCAAACAGGTGATTCCGTTGATGGCGACCGTCGCCAGCACCAGGCCCGGTGCCCCGAAATTCACGGGGGATTGGTCGCCCCACGGGGTCGGCCCTCCGACGAGCAGCCAGTCGAAGATCACGTTGAGACCGATGCCCGCCAGCGAAAAACGGAACGGCGTGGTGCCATCGCCGAGGGCATAGAACACCCGCACCAGAACATCCCGACCGAGATAGGCCGGCATTCCCAGGCCATAGGCCATCAGCAGCCCCGTGACCAGCTGAGCCGCGGAAGCATCGAAGGCTCCGCGCTCATAGACGAGCGCGACGATGGGAGCACCCAGGGCGATGAACAGACCACCCAGAGGAATCATCGAAGCGGTGGACAGCATCAGCCCCTGGCGGATCCGCTCGATCAACTGAGGGCGATCTTCAGGGGCGGTGAGACGCGCGAAGGTCGGCAACAGCGGCACCAGCAGAGCGTTTGAGATCAGGCCCAGCGGCGTCTGCACAAGAAGATTCGCGTAACCGAGACCCGCGGCCGCACCTGCGATCCCGGAGGCGAAGAACAGATCGGTGAACACATTGATCTGCAACATGCCCGATGAGAGGGTCGCCGGCCCCATCACCCTCCACACCTCGCGCACGCCGGGATGGCGCCAATCCCAGACCAGCTGGAAGCGGGCGAGTCCCTGACGGATCAGAGCCGGCAGCTGGATCAGCCACTGCAGCAGCGCCCCGACCAGGGTTGCGGCCGCCAGCACCACACCCCCGGTCATGGCTGCGGCCGGCAGCGCGATGGCACTGCCCAGCTGCCACCAGAGCAGACCGACACCCAGGATCAGCGCCGCACTCGACATCAGGGGCGAGATCGCCGGGATCCAGAACTCATCCGCTGCATTGAGCGACCCGAAACCCAGACCGATCAGGCCGGCCAGCAACGCCATCGGCGCCATCACCTGCAGCTGCACCGTCGCGATGGCATGCAGCTCCGGGCTCAACCCAGGCCCAACCAGGGTGATCAGCGGATCCGCCGCCAGCACGAGCAGAACGGTGACCAGCAGCAGCAGCGCACTGACGCTGGTGTTCAGAGCCGCAAGGATGTGGGCGCTTTCGTTGCGGGGGCGGCGACTGAGAACACTGACCATGGCGCTGTGAAACGGTCCGTTGATTCCCCCCAGCAGAATCAGCAGGAACCCCGGCAGCACATAGGCGTAGTTGTAGGCGTCGTAAGCCGCTCCAACCCCGAAGGCAGCGGCGATCACAAGCTGTCGAACCAGGCCGCCAACCTTGCTGAGCAGCGTGCCGAAGGTGACGACCAGTGCGATCCCCTTGAGTGAGCGCGCCATCCAGGCCCCAGCGATGGCTGCATTGTGCTGGGCCTGCAGGAGACCATGGGCATCACTCGGCTAGCGCCATGACCGGCCTTCCATCCCGCGGGGATGCCCTGCTTACTTTTGATGCCCTCGCAGAGGGCCAGCTGATCAGGCGTTACAAACGCTTTCTGGCCGATGTGGAACTCAGCGACGGGCAGGTGGTCACCGCCCACTGCGCCAACACGGGCCCGATGACCGGCGTGCTGATCCCAGGCCAACGGGTGCGGGTGCGGCATGCTCCCTCCCCGAAACGGAAGCTGGCCTGGACCTGGGAACAGGCGGAAGTGACCGGCGCCGATGGATCACCCTGCTGGGTCGGCATCAACACCGCCCTTCCCAACCGACTCATTCGAGCCACGATCGAGGCAGGTTGCCTTGCCGAAGAGCTCGGGACGATCGAGAGCATCCGAGCCGAAGTCGCCTATGGAAAAAATCGTCGCAGTCGCATCGACCTGCTGCTCACACCTGCGGCCGACAATCCGGATCAGCGGCCGATCTACGTCGAGGTGAAGAACACCACCTGGACCGATGGCACCCTGGCTCTGTTTCCGGACACGGTGACCGAACGGGGGCAGAAACACCTGGTGGAGCTGATGGACCTGCTGCCTGAAGCCCGTGCGGTGCTGGTGCCCTGTCTCAGTCGAGCCGATGTGACATCGTTCGCCCCGGGAGACGCGGCTGATCCTCGCTACGGCGACTTGTTCCGTCAGGCCCTTGACCGCGGGGTTGACGTCCTCCCCTGCTGTTTCCGTTTCGAATCGAACCAGATTCGGTGGGAAGGCTTGCGGCATCTCAAGCCAGTTTGAAATTTGGTATCAAGACAAACAATTAGGGGCTCGTCCCGCGGGCAGCGTGGTCACGTTCGCCTGGATACAACTCCAGGCGCGATCAGCAGCTCTGCACTTTCGTTCATGACAACTGCCTTCCAGGCGCCGCCAAAGCGGCGCCTCAAGACACTTCAGGAGGCCAGCCTTCTGGAGGGCCCGATGCTCCTCCTTCGCAGCATCCGAGGCTTCAGCTCCAACCGTTCACTGGTTTGGTTGGCCTGTGCGCCAATGGCCCTGATGGGCCTCGGCATCTTCACCTTCGCCGCCAAAGCCGAAGAACTGCCCGAACTCAACGCAGCCTTCCTGGCCAACAACCTCTGGCTTCTGGTCGCCACGATTCTGGTGATCTTCATGAATGCCGGCTTCGCCATGGTGGAAGCCGGCATGTGCCGCCAGAAGAACGCCGTCAATATCCTGTCCAAGAACCTTTTCGTGTTCGCCCTCGCGGTAACCGCTTACTGGTTCATCGGTTACTCCCTGATGTACGGGGACGGTGACAACGGCTGGCTCTACTTCGGAGGTCTGTTCTTCGACCCCACCGTTTCAGCCGAGACGATCACCGATGCCGGACTCGTTCCGACCGTTGATTTCCTGTTCCAGTCGGCCTTCGCCGGCACTGCCGCCACAATCGTTTCCGGCCTCGTGGCGGAGCGCATCAAATTCGGCGAGTTCGTGATCTTCGCCCTGGTCCTGACGGCCTTCATCTACCCGATTGCCGGTTCCTGGCAATGGAACGGCGGCTGGCTGAGCGAAATGGGCTTCATCGATTTCGCTGGATCCTCCATCGTTCACTCCGTCGGTGCCTGGGCCGGTCTCGTCGGCGCCATGCTTCTCGGACCCCGGATCGGCAAATATGTCGGCGGGAAGGTTCAGGCCATCCCCGGCCACAACATGTCCATCGCCACCCTCGGCGCCCTGATTCTCTGGATCGGCTGGTACGGCTTCAACCCCGGTTCCCAGCTCGCCATGGACCAGTGGGTTCCCTACGTGGCTGTGACCACCACCCTCGGCGCTGCCGGCGGTGCGATCGGTGCCACGGTGATTTCCACGATCACCTCCAAGAAGCCTGATCTCACCATGATCATCAACGGCATCCTGGCTGGCCTGGTGAGTGTGACGGCCGGTTGCGGCAACCTCACCCTGATGGGTTCCTGGGTCGCCGGTGCCGTTGGCGGCATCATTGTGGTCTTCTCGGTTGCCGCTCTCGACTCAGCGGGCATCGATGACCCGGTTGGAGCGTTCTCCGTCCACGGCGTCTGCGGCGTCTGGGGCACCCTGGTGATCGGCCTCTGGGGCTACGACATCCAAGGCGACGGCTCTGGGCTCGGCCTGCTTGTCGGTGGAGGGATCAATCAGCTTGGTATCCAGGCTGTTGGAACCGCCGCCTACGCCATCTGGACTCTGGTGACCTGCTTCATCGCCTGGAAAGTCATCGGCGGACTGTTCGGGGGCATTCGCGTCACCGAACAGGAAGAAACCGAGGGTCTGGACATCGGCGAACACGGCATGGAGGCCTACGCAGGCTTCTCCACCATCAACAACTGATTTTCCCTTCGGGATTCACTCCAAGCCCGGCCTTCAGCCGGGCTTTTTTTTTGCGTTCCAGACGCAGCAGGCCCCATAGAGTCGTTTCACACCAGCGCCCGCCATGGACACCCACGCCTTCAAGCGCTCACTGCACCACTCCGAGCGCTACAACCGGCGTGGCTTCGGTCGAGCCGAAGAGGTCGCCGAGAGTCTGGAACAGGCCTATCAGAGCGGCCTGATCGGAACGATCCGGGACAACGGCTACCGACTGACCCACGGGCGGCTCACCGTGCGTCTGGCCGAAGCCTTCGGTTTCTGCTGGGGCGTGGAGAGAGCCGTCGCCATGGCTTATGAGACGCGGCGTCACTACCCGAAGGAACGCTTGTGGATCACCAACGAGATCATCCACAACCCCTCCGTGAATGATCATCTGCGTGAGATGGATGTGCAGTTCATCCCCGTCGAGCAGGGAGTGAAGGATTTCTCCGGGGTGACCTCCGGTGACGTGGTGATCCTGCCGGCCTTCGGAGCGACGGTTCAGGAGATGCAGCTGCTCAACGAGCGGGGCTGCCACATCGTCGACACCACGTGCCCCTGGGTCTCCAAGGTCTGGAACACGGTGGAAAAGCACAAGAAGCACACCTTCACCTCGGTTATTCACGGCAAGGTGAAGCACGAGGAAACCCTGGCCACGAGCTCTTTTGCCGGCACCTACCTCGTGGTGCTGGATCTGGAGGAAGCGCAGATTGTGTCCGACTACATCCTCGGCAAAGGCAATCGGAACGAGTTCATGGAGCGCTTCGCCAAGGCCTGCTCACCCGGTTTTGATCCAGACCAGGATCTCGACCGACTCGGCGTCGCCAACCAGACCACGATGCTGAAGAGCGAAACCGAAGAGATCGGACGACTGTTCGAGCGGACGATGCTCAGCAAATACGGTCCGACCCACCTGAACGACCACTTCCTGGCCTTCAACACCATCTGTGACGCCACCCAGGAGCGTCAGGACGCCATGTTCTCCCTGGTGGACGAACCCCTGGATCTGATGGTGGTGATCGGTGGCTTCAACTCGTCCAACACCACCCACCTGCAGGAAATCGCCGTCAGCAGGGGCATCCGCTCGTTCCACATCGACACACCCGATCGCCTCGACGCCGAGACCAACTCGATCGAACACAAACCCCTGTCGATGGATCTGTGCCTGAACGGTGATTTCCTGCCGGCAGGCCCTGTCACCGTCGGCATCACCTCAGGAGCGTCGACACCCGATCGAGCCGTGGAAGAGGTGATCGAGAAACTGATGAAGCTCAGCGAGACCTGAGCTTCATAAACGCTTTACATTTAGCGTCGACCCATTTGCCGTCACCGGCATTTCGTTCTCAGTGCTGCTTTTGTCGCACTCCGACACAGACAATCTGCGTCAGTCGGCCGACCCCCAGGTCCGTTGCTACACCAGCAGCTTCTCCGACAGGATGGAGATGCTTGCTCCGACCGCCGTCGTGGCGGACTACCTGGACCGGCATGAGGTCTGGTTCGAGCGCTGCGCCGCACCGATCCAGGTGAAATCCCTCGACCAGCAGTCCTACGGACTGACTCTGGGACGCTTCGGCAATTTCGGCTTCGAGATCGAGCCCACCATCAGCCTCCGGCTGCTGCCCCAGGATCAGTTGATCTACCGGATCGAGACCACCGACCTGGCGTGGGGGGATCCGTCGCTCAGAAACCATTACGAAGTCGACTTCCAGGCGCGCATGGAGCTGAAACCCTGGGCGGAGGCCGAGGGCATGGATCCCGGTCTTGCCACCGCCGTGAGCTGGGATCTCGATCTCTCCGTCTGGATCCGGCTTCCGCAGGTCATCACCGTGCTTCCCGACGGACTGGTGCAATCGAGTGGCGATCATCTGCTGCGTCAGATCGTGCGGCAGGTCTCCCGTCGTCTGACGTGGAAAGTTCAGGAAGACTTTCACGCCCAGTACAGCCTGAAATGCCCGCCAAGACGGCGGGCAGCCTTCTGATCAGCGGTTGGACCAGATCTTGTTGACGATCTCCATACCGCTGACGGCCTGCCAGAGAAACAGCGTCATCACGCCCATGTTCAATCCGACATGAGCCTTGCGGGCGATCAGGTTGCCTTGCTGCATCAGCGGCGAGAGCGACGCAGCGATCGCGATCATCCCCGTCATGGCCAGTCCGACAAGCAGATGGGGGCCTACGAACAGTTTTCCGTTGTTGAGGTAAGTCACCGCCATGCCGCCGAGGGTGCCCAGCGTCATCACCGCGAGGAGCAGGCTGCCCCAGCGGTAGTGCCGCTGGGCGAACTTGCGTGGAACCAGCTCCTTGCGCTGCTCGGGTGTGCCTGTTCTGGTCTTCTTGGCCTTGATACCCAGGTACAGCGCCCAGCCACCAGTTGCGAGCAGGGCCCATTCCGTGAGCGGATGCACGAAGTTCAGGCTGAAGGGAAGCGTGGCCAGCATCGAACGTCCTAGAGCAACAGAGCGAGGCTACGGGTCGACGGTCCCCGACCTGTGTCAGTGCAGAAAATGGCGGCGTCCCGTGAGCAGCATCGTCATCCCGAGCTCATCACAGGCCTGAATGGACTCCGCATCCCTGAGACTGCCGCCGGGATGAATCACGGCCGCGATGCCATGCTCCGCAGCGAGACGGACGGTGTCGTCAAACGGGAAGAATCCATCGCTGGCCAGTACTGAGCCGGCGGCCTTGTCCCCCGCGGCCTCCAGCGCGAGTCGGGCGGAACCCACCCGGTTCATCTGACCGGCTCCGATCCCCAGGCTCTGGCCGTCCCTGGCCACGACGATGGCATTGGAGCGCACGTGGCGCACGAGGCGCCATGCGAACTCCAGATCCCTTTTCTCCTGGATGGAGGGCGGTCGCTGCGTGGCCACGGTCCAGGTGTCCGGCTCACAGGGACGATCGTCCAGATCCTGAACCAGCAGACCGCCAAGAATGCTGCGGACATGATCAGGGCCAGCAGCATCCACGGCCGCGGCAGACAGCTCCAGCAATCGAAGATTCGGTTTCGACGCCAGGATCTCCCGTGCGTCGGGACTGAAGCCAGGGGCCACGACACATTCCAGAAACAGGCTGGTGAGCTCGCGCGCAGCCGCAGCCTCCACCAACCCGTTGATCGCGACGATCCCTCCGAACGCGCTGATGCGATCACCATCGAGGGCCCTTGTGAGTGCCAGCGGCACCGCGGCGGCCACCGCCACCCCACAGGGATTGGTGTGCTTCACAACCACGGCGGCGGGCTGCTGGGCCGGATGCTTGCCATCAGAGCCGTAACCGAACTCCCGAACCGTGGCCAGGGCCGCTTCCAGGTCCAGAAGGTTGTTGGTGCTCAGTTCCTTGCCCTGCAACTGGATGGCACCACCCCAGCCCTGCTTCGCATGGCTGTACCAGCAAGCCATCTGATGCGGATTTTCGCCGTAACGAAGGGTCTGCCTCAAGGGAACAGCCTCGAGCCAGGGGCTCCCTTCATGGGACACCTGCCCTGACATCCAGCGGCTGATGGCGGTGTCGTAGGCGGCTGTGTGCTGAAAGGCTTCTAGAGCCAGCTGTCGGCGCAGGTCCTGCGGCACACCGTGTCGGCTTTCATCCATGGCAGCCAGCACCCGGTCGTACTGATCAGGGCTGGTGAGAACCGCCACATCGGCATGATTCTTGGCAGCAGCACGAACCATGGCCGGACCGCCGATGTCGATGTTCTCGATCGCCATCGCCCAGGTGACATCCGGCTTGGCGATCGTTTCCCGGAAGGGATAGAGATTCACCACCACCAGATCAATGGCAGGAATGTTCTGCTGCTGGAGATCGGCCTGATGGGCGGGATCATCCCGCCTGGCCAGGATGCCTCCGTGAACACGCGGATGCAGGGTCTTCACCCTCCCACCGAGAATCTCCGGTGCTCCGGTGTGCTCGGAAACCCGCGTAACAGGCAGTCCTGCCTCCTCAATCACCTTGGCCGTGCCACCGCTGGACAGCAGCTCGTAGCCATGCCGGCGGTGCAGAGCTTCAGCAAGAGGCACCAGACCGGTCTTGTCGGAGACACTCAGCAGAGCGAAAGGAGCCATCAGGGCCAGGCTGCGCAGTCATGGGCCAACCTACGCAGCAGTGATCCGACGTCTCCATGCATCACCGCATCGTGCTGCTGCATGGCTGGGGAGCCGATGCCGATGATCTGCGTCCGGTTGGTGATGCTCTCGCAGACGAACATCCATCGCTGTTGGATGTGATCTGCCTCTCGGCACCGGAAGCCCGTCCCGAAGCATCAGGTCGTCAGTGGTACGACCTCTTCCCCCCGCGTTGGGACCGCGTGCCTGAGGCGGTGGCTCTCCTGCGCCGGCGTCTCCTCGATCTCGCCGACAGCGATCATCCCCTGGAGAAGACCGTCCTGATGGGATTTTCCCAGGGTGGTGCCATGAGCCTGGACAGCGGCTGCTCTCTGCCGTTGGCAGGGGTGATCTCATGCAGTGGCTACCCGCATCCCGATTGGCAGCCACCTCAACACCACCCTCCCGTTCTCCTGCTCCATGGCTCAGGGGATCCGGTGGTTCCCGTGACAGCCATGGAGTCGATCTGGGAACGGCTGCAGGGGGATCGCCGTCAGCGAGTCACATTCCAGGACGGTCACACGATTCCCCATGCCGCACTGCTGCCGATGCAGAACTTTCTCGGCAGCGTGCTCTGAAAACTCAGACGAAGGCGTACTCGTATTCCTCCATCTCCTCCCAGTCGTCCGCTGCCATGTCGAGACCTTCAAACAAGGTGTCTTCGCCGACGGAATCAACGATGGAGCGCAACGAAGGAAACAGGAAGTGGTTCTCTTCGGCGTACTGGGCGCTGAACAGCCCCTTTTCGCCCCAGAAGAAACGGTCGGTGGTGTGCTCGTTCCGGCGCACATTCAGGAGTGCGGGTGGAACAAGACCGGCCTCGGCGATGTAGCGGCGTGCCGCGGTCACCGGCTTGTACTCACCGGTTTCCAGGTGATGGGTGGCCACATGCGCCAAAACCCGCTGTCCGGCGAGACGACGACGACTGATGCGCTTGCGCTTCTTGGACATGAACGGATTCCGGGGTGAGGGTTACTGGGGGATGTGTGGACAAGACGGTTATGAACCGGAGACGCCTGAGCCTGTCCGGGCACTGCGCGTGATGGATCTCGACGCAGGAACGTCATGAGCCGCGTCATGCAACGGTGAAGGACTTGCCGCCACCATCGGAAGAACACCAACACCCCAGCAATGCCGGAGCCGGCACCCAGCAAAGAACGCTTCAGTCTCTGCTGTAGCTTTGGTCGCGATAGAAAAGCAACCTTTGCGAGTGTTGATGGACACACGCTCATGCTGAGCGGTGTCTCAGCCGATAGGAGGATCTTAAGACTTTTCCCAGATTTTTCAAGTCCCCTTAACCAACCGCCTGCGGTTCTGTCGTCATCCGCCCATCTGTACCCATGCAGCTGACGGATCGCTTTCTTGGTTTTGCCGATCAGCAGCTTGAGGGGATCTCAGGGGGTTCGGGGCTGCGCCGTCTCGGGCTGTATCTGAGTCAGCCCGCGGCGGATCAGAGCCCCTCCCTCGTCCTGATCCGCCAGTGGTCCATCGATGACCGGCAGCTGCCGCCCGCCGACAACGATCCTGAACTGCGCCTGCCTGCCCGCGGGCGTCGCTGGTACCCGCTGCAGGACGGTGATCTGATCCTCGGAGCACTGCGGGCTGATCTGGATCCCAGAGAGGATTGGACCGCGGATCTGGATGCCCGGCTTCGCCTCTGTGCCGGAGCGATCAGCCACGGCCTCTCCAGAGAACTGGAATGCCTTCAGCTGCGTGACCAGCTGACGCAGCAGAAGGATCAGCTCCGCACACTGATCCATCAGCTGCGGAATCCCCTGGCGGCGCTGCGCACCTATGCCCAGCTGCTGCTCCGCAGGCTTGAAGCGGACAGTCAGCACCGTTCCCTCGTGGAGGGGGTGTTGACGGAACAGAACCAACTCGGCCGTTACATCGATGCCCTTGCCGGCCTGGGAGGACCGACACTTCCGGCCACCGGTGATCCTTCCGCGCCACTCCTGCTGCCCCCCGGCCCAGCCGAATCCGACATCACCCTCAAGGAACGGCTGGTTCCGCTGATCGAACGGGCGAAAGCCATGGCCAATCTGCAGGGACGGCCCTGGTCTGGGCCTGAGCAATGGCCCGCGTGGTCCGAACAGACCACGGGCGGGGCTGCGGTGAGTGAGATCGTTGCCAACCTGCTGGAGAACGGATTCCGCTACAGCCCCCCGGGCTGTGCCATCGGCCTGGCCCTGATGGAGGACGGTCTCGCGGTCTGGGATGCCGGACCACCCATCGCGGAACATGAGCGCAGCCGAATCTTCGAGCGGGGCGTGCGCGGAGAGGCCGGACAGGAACGGCCAGGAACAGGCCTGGGCCTGTCCCTCGCCCGCCATCTGGCAGAGCGGAACGGCGGAAGCCTGCAGCTGTGCGTCAGGCCCGGCGACCAGCCTGTGGTCTCTCCAAGTTCTGATCTGCCGGCGCTTGGCAACCTGTTCAGGCTGACGTTGCCGCCGGTATCAGGGAGAGAACCAGAAGCGTGAAGCCCTCGGTCAGCACCAGCGAGGCCCCGTAAGAGTCACCCGTGTGACCGCCGAGCCGTCGTCCGAGTCGATCAGCACAGAGGACGGCGACAGGCAGACCCACCAGGGCCGACACAGGATCTGAGAGCCATGCCAGAAGGGGGAGCGCCAGCAGTGCCGGGACCGCATCCAGCCACGGGCGGCCATGCCGCCGATGGAAGGCCGCGGAACCCTCCGGCCGCAGATAGTCGAACCGCGCCATCGCCCAGAGCGGCGCCACCCGCGCCCAGAACCCCGTCAAAAGCAGCGCGATGGGAGCAAAGGATCCCAGTTGGATCAGCGCAGCCACCTCCAGAAGGAGCAGCATCACCAGCGCCAGAACACCGCTGGCACCGACACGACTGTCCTCCATCGCGATCAGACGACGCTCCACCCCTGCGGCCAGACCATCGGCGGTGTCCATCAACCCGTCGTGATGCAGCCCCCCGCTGAGCCAGATCCCAACAGCAAGCACCAGCGGAGCCAGCGCGATCGGCGACCAGCCCAGCTCTGTCAGCACCCACCAAAGAGCCGCCTGCGAGCTGCCGATCAGAAGGCCGATCCAGGGTGCGAAGCGAGCGATGCGTCTGAACCGTGGCGGCGGCCATGGCCAGGCCGGCAGCACGGTGTAGAAAATCCAGGCTCCGGCGAGATCCGCGAGCCAACAGGGCGGGGTCCGCGCGATGGCCATGCCGGGTGGGTCAGCTCTCACCGTAGGTTCAGCGCAGGGGTGCCACGGACTTGTTCGGCTTCCAGATCACAGCGCATTGCCCGCGGACAGCTGCCCGCTGCGGCCGCTTCACAACGCCTCACGGGGTGGTTCAGACCCCTCGGTTCATGCCGGTGGGGACCCTGGCGACGGTGAAGGGCGTCAGCACCGGGCAGTTGCAGGAGACCGGCGCCCAGATGGTTCTCTCCAACACGTACCACCTGCATCTCCAGCCGGGGGAGGACATCATTGCCGAGGCGGGTGGTCTCCACCGCTTCATGGGCTGGAGCGGTCCGATGCTGACCGATTCAGGCGGCTTCCAGGTCTTCAGTCTCGGCGATCTGAACCGCATTGATGACCGTGGAGTGGTGTTCCGGAACCCGCGCGATGGACGGATCATCGACATGACACCCGAACGCGCCACATCGATCCAGATGGCGCTGGGTGCCGATGTGGCCATGGCCTTCGATCAGTGCCCTCCCTATCCGGCCACAGAAAATGATGTGGTGGATGCCTGCCGGCGCACCCACAGCTGGCTGGAACGCTGCGTCAACGCCCACACCCGTGAGGATCAGGCCCTGTTCGGCATCGTCCAGGGCGGTTGTTTCCCCCATCTGCGACGGGAGAGCGCCCGCGCGGTCTCGGCCTTCGAGCTGCCGGGCATCGCCGTCGGTGGGGTGAGTGTCGGAGAACCGGTGGAGGAGATGCACCGGATTGTGAGGGATGTCACCCCTCTCCTCCCCGTGGACCGCCCGCGCTACCTGATGGGAATCGGAACCCTGCGGGAGATGGCCTTGGCTGTGGCGCACGGCATCGACCTGTTCGACTGCGTGCTGCCCACCCGGCTGGGCCGTCATGGCACGGCCCTGGTGGGAGGCGAACGCTGGAATCTTCGCAACGCGCGCTTCCGCCATGACCACACTCCCCTCGATCCAAGCTGCCGCTGCATCGCCTGCACAGGCCACACGCGGGCCTATCTGCATCATCTGATCCGAAGCGACGAATTGCTCGGCCTGACCCTGTTGAGCATCCACAACATCACCCAGCTGATCCGCTTCACCAACGCCATGGCGGCAGCGATTCAGGACGGTTGTTTTTCAGAGGATTTCGCTCCCTGGGAGCCGGACTCCCCAGCTCACCACACGTGGTAGCGTCCAGCCCTCGCCCGAATCGACACCAGGGATGGCCGCTTACACCCTCGACCTGCTGGCACAGCTGCCCGAGGCCTACCAGGCCTTCTCTCCACTGATCGACATCCTGCCTCTGATTCCGGTCTTCTTCCTGCTGCTTGCCTTCGTCTGGCAAGCATCCGTCGGCTTCCGCTGAACACCCGGTTCAGGCCCGACCCTTCCGCAGCACATCCCAGACGAAGGCCGGCAGTGACAGCATGCGACGCCAGCGGCTCGGTTCCTGAAGCAGCCGGTAGAGCCACTCGATCTGCCATCTGCACATCCAGGCGGGAGCACGACGTTTGACGCCTGCCCAGACGTCAAAACTTCCCCCAACACCCATCCAGACACCACTAGCGCCCTGGCAGACCCGCTGGGACCAGGTTTCCTGGCGAGGCACGCCAAGGGCGATCAGCACAAGATCCGGCTTCAGGTCCCGCAGTTCAGCCTCCAGACCCGGCCAGGCCTCGGCAGGCTGGTAGCCGTCCACCGCCAAAGCCAGATTCAGGCCAGGAAGGCGCTGCGGCAGGTCCCGCCGCAGCACATCCATCACAGCAGGCGCTGATCCCACAAGGGCCACGCGCCATTGATGAGCCGCTGCGTAACGAAGCAAGCTCCAGGCCAGCTCGATCCCGGCGCTCTTCACCACGTTCACCCCCTGCAGCGACAGGGCCCAGACCACTCCGGCACCGTCCGGAATCACAAGATTCGCCGTGGCGATGGCTTGGCCAAGCTCCGGGTTGGCCCGGGCCGCCATGGTCATCTCGGCATTGAGCGTCACGATGCGGCCGCCACCGGCGGCATGCAGTCCGACCGCTGCCGCACGCACATCGCGACAGGCATCAACGGGAACTCCGAGAACGCTGCAGCGGCGACGGTCGTCGGGGTTGGTGCTCACGGGATCGATCACCGAAGGGCGGCGTTGGAGAATTTAAGGATGGTGGTGGAGCGGCTCATGGTTGTGTCGGCAACGGAGACCGTCAGCGACCCAAGCCAGAGCGACCGGATCCTGGAGCGACTGGATCGATCGATCGAAAGGGTGGTGCTGCAGCGACAGGACCCGATCAGCGGACTGCTGCCTGCCAGCACCGCCCACACCGTCCACGGCGATTACGGCGATGCCTGGGTGCGGGACTGCGTCTATTCCATCCAGTGCGTGTGGGGGCTTGCCCTCGCCCACCGACGACGTCATGGCGCGCGCTGCAGTCGGGCCTGGGAGCTGGAACAGCGGGTGCTGGCCCTGATGCGGGGTCTGCTGCGATCGATGATGCGGCAGGCCGGAAAAGTGGAGCGGTTCAAGAGCAGCCTCGACCCCGGCGACGCCCTCCATGCCAAATACGACAGCCGCAGCGGTGAGCCCGTGGTGGCCGATCACGCCTGGGGTCATCTGCAACTGGATGCCACCTCGCTCTATCTGCTGCAGCTGGCCCAGCTCAGCCGCGGCGGTCTCCCCGTCATCCAGAGCAGGGATGAAGCGGACTTCATTCAGAACCTGATCTACTACGTGGCGAGGGCCTACAGGACCCGCGACTACGGCATCTGGGAACGGGGCGACAAGGGAAACCATGGGCTGCCGGAACGCAACGCCAGTTCCATCGGAATGGCGAAAGCCGCCCTGGAGGGGCTCGAGGGGTTGGACCTCTTCGGCCACCACGGTGACGGCAGCCGTCAACTGCTGATTCCTCAGGGAGCCATCGTGCGGCTGAGACGGGCGCTCGAGAGCCTTCTCCCCCGGGAATCGGCCAGCAAGGAAGCCGACAGTGCCTGCCTCTCGGTGGTGGGCTATCCCGCATGGGCGGTGGAAGACCGCTCTCTGATCGAGCGAACGGTGCGACGGCTCCGACGGGAACTCGGCGGCGCCTACGGCTACAAGCGGTTCCTTCGCGACGGGCACCAGACACCGGTGGAGGACGTTTCACGACTGCATTACGAGCCGGAGGAGTTGTCGGCCTTCGAGGGGATCGAATCGGAATGGCCGCTGTTCCTGGCCTTCGAACTGGTAACGGCCTGCTGTGAAGAACGGTGGGACGACGCCCGCCGCTGGCGAGCCCGACTCACCCCCTTGGCGGTGGAGCAGGACGGGGAGCAGCTGTTCCCGGAGTTGTACCGGGTACCCGACGACAAGGTGGACCAGGAACGCCAGGTCCCCGGCAGTCAGCCCCGCCAGGCGAACGCCAACCTGCCGCTGATCTGGACCCAGAGCCTGGTCTGGGTGGGAGACATGCTGCTCGCACGACTGATCACGCCGGAGGACCTGGACCCCTGCGAACGGCGTTCACCCACCACCCTTGGAGCCGAAGCGGTGCTGGTCGCCATGGCTGCCGAGACACCATCTGTGCTGGAGGCGCTGATGGCAGCAGGTCTGCCGGTGGACGGCGGCGGCGACGTGACGGTGCGGGCCTCCGCCGAGCTGAGTGACGATCTCTGTGTGCTGGGAAGCAACGCCAAGCTCGGGCTCAGTGGTCAGCCGGGACAGCGCATTGAAACCGAGGAAACCGCCCGGTTCTACCGCCGGCGGGGCATCGCCATGGCCCATACGGCTGCGGTGCTGGAGGACAGCAACAGCTATCTGGCCGATGACCCGTTGCAACTGGCGGACACCGTTGTGGATGAACTGCATCTGCTCCAGCGCCACTGGCGTGGGGAGGGGCTGCCCCTGCTTCTGATCCCGGTCGGAGCGGAGGCGCTGCAACGCCACCCGGAGGCCTTCCTGAAACTCGGTCATACCCTTCAGTCGGGTGAGATCGCCGGAATCCCGGTCCGGTTCGACCGGCTGAGCGAGCTGGCGCCTCACGGACAGTGGCAAGCGCTTCCAGAGCCCTCCGATGCACCGACCAGGCAGCGGCGCGTCCGCGACCAGTCACCACCGCTGCTGCGCGACGCCACTGATCTCAGGGACCTGACGGCCGCCGAGGAGCAGGAACTGGATGAGACCTCGATCGAAGAACTGCAGATTCGGCTCTGGAACAGCGCTTCTCTGCACGAGCAGGCCGAAGTGCTCGAACTGCTGCAGCAGCGACAGGGCGGCGGTGGGATCCAGGGGACCAAGCAGGGGCAGCCCGTGGATATCGATGCGCTGTTGGACGAGGTCTATCACCGGGGACTTCATTGCGGAGACTGGAGTGTCGTGCGTCGCTGCGCCGGCGCCATGGGGATGGTGCATCCCCAGCTGGAGGATGCCCTCACCGATCTGCTGGTCCGTCAGAAGCAGGTGGTCGTCGGTCGCAACTACACCGCCGACTCCCGATTGAGCACGCCGCAGGACAGCAGTGCGATCGCGGCTCTGATCGATCGCACCAGCGGCCGCGACGGTCGCGAACGGATGCTGGAACAGGAACTGCTGCTCGCCCTCGACAGCGTGGCCCGACGCGAGCCGGATCTCCTCAAGGGCAGCCTGACGCTCCAGCTCGGACAACTGCTGCTGCTGCTCACCTCGGAACTGGCCGCCGAGCAGCAGCTCAGTCAGGACGAGGCCTTCGAAGCACTCTGCAACGAGGCACCGCACGCGGTCCGCTGTCGTCTGCGTGCCGTGTTGACGGACGTGGATCACGCCCGCGCGGCACTGAAGCGGGGGGAACAGCTGCATGTGAGCGGCCGCGTGCAGTGGAAGGTGCCTGATCCGCTGGCGGAGCCTCCCAGCAGCGGGGACTGGTTGCAGCACCGCATCCGACTCGGGACGCTGCAACGGGTTCCCCGCGATTTCTACGCCGGCATCTGGTCCCTGCTGCAGCACTGCCGCGGCCTCGTGATCGGGGACAAGCTGGAGCGCCGCAACCGACTCAACAGCCGTCTGATCCTGGAAAAGACAGCTGGGGAACGCAACTTCGCCACCCAGGTGGAGCACCTGCTGAGCCGGATCACGGCTCCGGAGTACCGGCAGCTCTGCACCGAATGCCTGCTCTCCCTGATGGCCTTCGTGGAGGCCAACCCGGAGGTGCGATTCGATGACGATCTCGCCCTGGATGTGGTGATCGGCCATGCCGTGCGTGTCGGTTGGCAGCAGGGCCACCCTGAGCAGGACCCCAGCTCCTACGCACAGCACAAAGCCATGGCCTGGGGTCAGTTCTACGGCTCCTCCCCGGATGTGTGTCGCCGCTGGCAGATCGCAGCCCTGCGGGAACTGGCGGAACAGGAAGGGCTGGTGTGATCGGAGATCAGATCGGCTCAGTGAGCGGCACGCCCATGTCGGGATGCTCGACCGCCTGCTCGATCAGGTCCGCCAGTCGCAGCGCCCTGGACGCCTGCTGACCATCCACGGCCGGGGTCTCCCTGCCCCGGACGCACTGCAGGAAGTGTTCCAGTTCGGCGTAGAGCGGCTCGATCGACGTGGTGCTCACCTCCTCGATGAAGCCGTCATTTCGGTACAGGAGCTCGCCATGGTCCGCGGAATACCACTCATGGGCGCGGCGATGGATGTGAAGGGTGTGGTTGAGAAAATCCGTCTCCACGAGGCTCGAGCGGCAATGCGCACTGAGGCTGCGGATCTTGCGGTGACTCATCTTGCTGGCGGTGAGACTGGCCACGACGCCGTTGTCGAAACCGAGGGTGGCGTTGACGTAGTCGATCGGGCCTTCGGAGCTGCGACCTCCGGCCGCGGCGAGACGCACCACCGGCGCCTGGGCCAGCTCCAGCACGAGATCGATGTCATGAATCATCAGGTCCAGAACGACCGAGACGTCGTTGGCTCGATCGGCATGAGGACTGTGGCGGCGCCCTTCCAGGACCACCACCTCCTCATTCGCCACCACCTTCGTGAGTTCCCGGAACGCGGGGTTGAACCGCTCAATGTGGCCAACCTGGAGCAAGCGGCCGGCACGCGTGGCCGCCTCGATCAGCGCCGCAGCTTCATCCTGGCTGGCCGCGATCGGCTTCTCGATCAGAGCGTGAAGGCCGGCATCAAGGCAGGCCATGCCGACGGAATGATGCAGAAGGGTCGGAACCGCGATGCAGACCGCCTCCACCTCCGAAAGCATGGTCCGGTAATCCGCGAACCAACGACACCCGAACTGCTCGGTTGCCAGCTGTCCCCGCGCTGCATCCGGATCGGCCACACCCACCAGATCCGCATCCTTGAGCAGGCTCAGCACCCGGGCATGGTGCCAACCCATGTTGCCGATACCTATCACCCCGACCTTCACCGGAACCATGGGGTCGGGAGACATCAGCGAGCCCTGGACGCAGGGGGAGATTATCGGGGATTCACTTGTCATCCTGAGTCTGATCCGGCAGGACCAGACGGACCCGCTCGATCCGCGGCCCGGCCATGGCTGTGATTTCGAACTGAAGACCGTTGAAGCGCAGGGCTTCTCCGGGGGACGGGATGTGCTGCAGCCGCTCCAGCAGGAACCCCGCCAGCGTGTGATGGTCGTCTGCCTCGGGCAGCTCGAGGTTCAGCTGCCGGTTCAGCTCGAAAATCTCGAGATCACCCGCCACCAGCCAGATCCCCGGTTGATCCTCAACCGGCTGCAACTCGGGCTCATGGGGGTCGTGCTGCAGCTCGTCCCCCACGATCTCACCGGTGAGATCCGCGGCGGTCACCAGACCCTCGGTGCCACCGTGTTCATCCACCACAAGAATCAGAGGCTGCCCGCTGCGGATCATCGGCAGCAGTTCAGCGAGGGTGCTGGTCTCCGGCACGCGCACGGCTGGCTGCAGATAGGGCTCCAGGGGAGACTCGGCAACCAGTTCACCCCGGGAGATCGGTTCCGCCATCTGCCGTAGATCGAGAATCCCCCTGACGTCATCCAGCGACTGCCCGATCACCGGGAAACGGGCATGGCGCGTGTGGTGGACGGCTTCCATCATCTGAGCGAACCGCACGTCCACCGGCAGGGTCACCATCCCCGACCGCGGAACCATGACCTCACGGACCTGGGTATCGCGCAGCGCGAAGACCCCCTCGAGGATGTTGCGCTCGTCCGGGAAGAGACCCGTGACCCGGCCGGATTCGATCAGGGTTTCCAGCTCCCCGGCCGAGAGCACCGGCACCAGGGCATCCCACTGGGGCGCCAGTCCTGCCAACCGCAGCAGAAGTGCCGACAGCGATTCCAGGACATTGATCAGCGGGGACAGACAGCGCATCACCGTCTCCAGGACAGGAGCCAGCCGCAATGCCGCCGACTCGGGACGATTGAGCACCCAGGCCTTCGGCAAGAGACCGGCAACGAGCGTCGCGCTCAGAACGATTGTCAGAAACAGCCCCGTATCCAGCCAGACAGCGCCGGCAGTTCCGTCCGGCCAGAGCCGCATGCCGAGTCCACGACCAGCCCAGCCGAGCGCGACGATGGCGAGAGTCGCTCCCAGCTGGGACACCATCAGAGCCCGTTTGAGGTGACGCTGCAGGCGCTGAACAGCTGCCGCACCGCGCAGCCCTTCCTCCACCAGCACCTCAACGCGGCTGGGTCGCAACCGCAGCAGTGCGATTTCGGCAGCGGCAAAAAAAGCCGGCAGGACCATGAGCAGGACCAGCAGGAACAGCCGCATCAGAAGAAGTGGATGGGGGTCGCGAGGATCGAACTCGCCTTAGGCGAATTATGAGTTCGCTGCATTCACCAGATTGCTAGACCCCCGGGGTCCTGCCTGAGTGTTACCACAATGGAGCTGTCCCTGGGACGCTCCCGGACAGACCAGCACTGAATCCATTCGGCAGATCCATGGTCCTCCAGGGAATCGCAGGACTCTGCTGCTCCAGCAGAGCAGCCGTGGTGTTGTGAATCGCACTGCTGTCCCAGATGATCGTCTGATCGGGGAATCCCAGACCCATCCATCGGTTGCCATCCGTTCCACCCAGAGCGACACCGAACAGGTCAGTGATCTGATGCATCAGATCGACCCCCCTGGCATAGGGAGCGGTCCAGGTGAAGAAGCGTTGAGTGACCAGCTCTGAGGTGGACTGAACCGGCTCGCAGACCGTGACCTCCACCGGGGCCGTTCCCGGCTCGCCGACCTCCAGGGAGCTGCTGCAGAGGACAGGACCTGCCTGGACTGGAAAAGCAGCCACCTGCATCAGGAACAGCAGAAACGGAACCGACAGCAGCCGCTGCATCGCGGGACGTCATGCCTCTGAGCGCAAACTAAGGAACGTTGTTGCGTGCGGCCAGTCCCATGCCCAGTCCTCCGGCCCCCGCGGAAGACCCGACCAGGCTCCTGCTGAAGCGCCTTGCCATGGAGGCTTACCGACGGGGGACGTTCAAGCTGGCTTCAGGCCGCCAGAGCGAGCATTACGTCAACTGCAAGCCGGTGAGTCTCAGCGGTCGGGGCCTGGCTCTGATCAGCACAGCCATGCTGGCTCATGTGGAGGAGGACGCCGCCGCCGTCGCCGGTCTCACCCTTGGGGCTGACCCGCTCGTGAGCGGGGTGGCGATGGCGGCGGCCCTGTCCGGCAGGCCTCTCGATGCTCTGATCGTGCGCAAACAGGCGAAGGGCCATGGAACTGCCGCCTGGCTGGAGGGTCCTCTGCCGGCGCCAGGATCGATCGTGACCGTTCTCGAAGACGTTGTGACCACAGGAGGTTCAGCCCTCAAAGCCGTGCAGCAGCTGCAGGACGCCGGCTTCCGCGTGCAGCGGGTCGTCACCATCGTGGATCGGGAGGAGGGAGGTGCAGCCGCAATGGAATCGGCCGGGCTGGAACTGATCAGCCTCTATCGACTTTCAGAGGTGGCCGGATGCGCCCTGGAGCTGGCGGCATGACCGCAACGCTGCTCTGGCAGGACGACTTTCCGCTGCTGCGGCTGGAGGGGCCGGGAGCCCGTGACTTTCTCCAGGGTCAGACCAGTGCCGACCTCAAGGAGATTCCAGAAGGTGTTCTGGTCCAGAGTTGCTGGCTGAGCGCCACAGGACGGCTGAGGGGGCTGCTGGAGATCCGGATGGATCCGACGGGCGCGGATGTTCTGGTGCTGGCTGGTGAGGCCGACGCCATCACCAATGGCTTCGATCAGGTGATCTTTCCGGCTGATCGCGTCCGCGTCAGCGCTGGCAGACGCCAACAGCGTCTTCAGACCCTTCCCGACGCTGACACCGTGGCCTGGCTGCTCCCGGGGCAGGGGCTTCCGAAGGACTGCTCGGACCTGCCACTGGCGGATGCTGATGCCCTCGAACAGTGGCGACTCCTTCAGGGTTGGCCCTCGAGCCAAGAGCTGACAGGCGACACCAATCCCTTTGAACTTGGCCTGGCGAGGCGGATCAGCCTGTCAAAAGGTTGCTACCTCGGCCAGGAAACCATGGCCAAGCTGGCGTCGAGCGGTGGGGTGAAGCAGCAGCTGCGCTGCTGGAGCAGCACAGCTGCGATCAGTGCCGAAGCGAAACTCGGATGCAACGGTGACCGTGCTGGTGTCGTCACCTCCAGCCTGGAGGTGACGCCAGGTCAACGCTGGATCGGTCTTGCGCTGGTGCGCCGGCAATGGCTGCAGGAAGCGGAGCTTGAGGGACCGGAGGGTCAATGTCTGATCCTTCAGCGGCCTGGAGGGTTTCAGGACCCGCCGGTTTCTGCCGGTTCCTCCTGATCAGGAGCACCATCCCGCTTCAGCAACCATTCAGCGACAGCCCAGGTCGCCAGACAGTCATCGCGGTTGTACCGGAAGATCCGATCCAGGGCATGGGAATGTCCCCGGCGTCGTTCACCTTCCCCCTGCCACTGACGCCACCAGAGCAGCGCACGGGCCCCATCGGCACCGGCCTGACCCCAGCGGAATCCCCGCCAGGCCGCAACGGATTTGAGTCCGTAGCTGTTCAGCGGCAAGCGCCAGTGGCTGCGCACCCTGGCGTGCACATCCACGAGCCGCTGCCGAAGGTCGGTGAGATCAGCATCCGCAACTCCCTGGCGCTGGGCCATGCGTCGCAGGGCCAAAGACTCCGTTTCTCCGTAATGCAGCACGGGCCAGGAGGCGAATCGATCCAGCAGGCACGTCAACCTTTTCCAGCTGCGTTCCTCCGGATGGTCCTGAAGCATCAGGACAGGGTGGTATTTCGCGGCATGCGGCAGCCAGGCCCCGCTGGAATCCCTGGGCAGGCAAACGAAACCATGGAGGAAATCGTGACGGGCGTCGGGATCCGACTCGATGTCGTACAGCAGAACTCCTGGCGCTGTCTCAAGCTCCGGCACAGCCGGTGACTTCAGCAGACGTTCCACCCGGCCGTCCCGCTGGACCCGTGCCTGGGCCACCAATGTGCGCGCCACCACGCCGTGCTGATCGCCGAAGCGTTCCATCTGCGCCGCCAGCCGATCGGGTTCAGCCGCCGCCAGATCCTCGAGGCCGCGGATACCGATCTCCATCAGCATTTCGCGCCGACGGGCGCCGATGCCGCTCACCTCACTGAGATGCCCCTCGGAGGCGGCAACGGCGTTGCAACTGACTCGCCAGCTGCAGAGAGAACACTTGCGACGATCCGCCGCCAGCGCCGGAGGTTGGGAACGCTGCAGATCCTGGCCCAGCTTTCGCAGAGCCTCGCTGAGCTGGCGACGGAGACCTGAAGACAATCCGACCCGGTCCCGCTCCAGCCGCCGACCGGATCCCCCCAGCACCAGCAGGTCCTGGACAGGACTGTCCTGAACCTGCTCCAGAAGATGGCCCATCAGGGCCAGGGGCAGCTGATGTTCCCTGGTGAGACGACGACCCTGACGGGCAATGACCGGCTGGTAGGCGAAAGCCCCCCAGCGGCTCTGTCCCTTCACCCGTCGAAGCAGGGGTGGATGGGCCTCGAGCGGCTCCCCGGAAGGACCGGTGCCCTTCAAGCGCAGACCGACAACCGACTCGGCACCATCGCGACAGGACGCCTCTCCCCGTCCGGGAGGCTGCCGTAGAAGCGCCGCGAAACAACGCTGCTGATCATCGAGCTGAAGATTGCGATGCGCGGTCCACAACCGATCAGCCGCATCACCATGACGATCCAGCCACGCCTTGCGCCGACAGCGCAGCCAGCTGCGCAGCAAACGATCGGTGAGAGCGTTGTCGGCAGGCGGGGTGTCACCCATGAGGCGACCCTACGGCGCGCAACTGCTAGATCCTGTTCGCTGCCAGGTGTTCCATGTCCTCAGCCCCCCTGCCTCTGCACCCTGCTCCGATCCGATTCGGCACCGATGGCTGGCGTGGCGTTCTCGGGGTGGACATCACGGTGGAACGCCTGCTGCGTGTGGCGGCGGCAGCGGCTCAGGAACTCGCCCATCGCGCCCCGGCAGGCCTTGAGAGTCGCACCGTCGTGATCGGCTATGACCGGCGCTTTCTGGCACCTGAACTGGCCGAGGCGATCACAGCCGCCGTCCGCGGCAGCGAGCTGGAACCACTGCTCACCGAGACAGCTGTCCCCACACCCGCCTGCAGCTGGGCGGTCGTTGAGCGACGTGCCCTGGGCGCTCTGGTGATCACCGCCAGTCACAATCCCTCCGAATGGCTGGGGCTCAAGATCAAGGGGCCCTTCGGTGGTTCGGTGGAGGGTGACTTCACCGCCGCTGTGGAGAGACGACTGGCTGCCGCTGGGATCACAGCTCCGATTCAGGGAACGATCCACCGCTTCGACGGAAGGCGGGAGCATCTGGAGGGTCTGCGCCGCAAACTCGATCTGACGGCCCTGAGAGAGGGACTCAGGTCCATGAACCTGAAGGTGATCGTCGACCCGATGCATGGCTCGGCGGCGGGATGTGTCTCCGAGCTTGTGGACTGCTCCGGCGATGGTCTGGTGGAGGAGATCCGCAGTGAGCGCGACCCACTGTTCGGCGGTCATCCGCCGGAACCGCTGGCTCCTTACCTGAGCCAGCTCATCACTGCGGTGCAGGCTTCAACGGCAGCGGGGACGCCGGCGGTCGGACTGGTGTTCGACGGAGACGGAGATCGGATCGCCGCTGTGGATGAAACGGGCCGGTTCTGCAGCACCCAGCTGCTGATGCCGCTCCTGATTGATCATCTGGCTCGGGCCAGGCAACTGCCTGGAACCGTGGTGAAGACCGTGAGTGGCTCGGACCTGATGCGCCTGGTGGCCGAGGGGCTCGGGCGCGAGGTTCAGGAGCTGCCCGTGGGTTTCAAATACATCGCTGCGGAAATGCTGGCGGGTGAGGTCCTCATCGGCGGAGAGGAATCAGGCGGTGTCGGATTCGGAATGCACCTTCCCGAGCGAGACGCCCTGTTCGCGGCGATGCTGGTGCTGGAAGCCCTGGTGGAGAGCGGGCAACCTCTTGGGGCACGTCTGAATGACCTGCAGCAGCGCCACGGCGGAGCCAGCCATTACGACCGGCTCGACCTGCGGCTGGCCGATATGGACGCCCGCCGGCGGCTGGAGACCCTGCTGGCGGATGCACCACCGGAGGAGGTCGCCGGCACCGCCGTGCAGAGCGTGATCAGCACGGACGGCATCAAGCTCCGACTGGGACCGAGCCACTGGCTCATGCTGCGCTTCTCGGGCACCGAGCCGTTGCTGCGTCTCTACTGCGAAGCCCCCGATGCCGAACGGGTCAACGCCGTGCTGAGCTGGGCCCGACGCTTCGCCGAAGCCGCATGAAACGTCTGATCATCGCCAGTGGAAACCAGGGCAAGATCCGCGAATTCCAGGGTCTGCTCGGCGCGCTTCCTCTGGACGTGCAACCCCAGCCCAGCGGTCTGGACATTGAGGAGACCGGCGCCAGTTTCGCCGCCAATGCCCGCATCAAGGCTCGGGCCGTGGCGGCCGCCTGTGGCGAATGGTCCCTGGCCGATGACTCGGGCCTGAGTGTCACGGCCCTGGACGGAGCCCCCGGTGTGCATTCGGCGCGCTATGCACCCACGGATCCGGAGCGGATCGCAAAACTGCTGGATGCTCTGGGTGAGGTTGAGGACCGTTCTGCCTGCTTCATCGCTGCCCTTTGCCTGGCCGCACCCGACGGGACGGTGCTGCTGGAGGTGGAGGGTCGCTGCGAGGGCTCGATCACCACTGAGCCCCGCGGCGACGGAGGCTTCGGCTACGACCCCGTCTTCGAGGTGTCGGGCACCGGCCTCACCTTCGCCGAGATGCCGCTCAGCGAAAAGAAGCATCACGGGCACCGGGGGCGGGCTTTCGCCCAGCTGGAACCAGGCCTCAGGGAGCTGCTTCAGGCCGCCTGAACACACCCAGGTGCTCTGTGTCACGGGGGACTGAAAAACGAGTCCTGTACGGTGACCCCTGCCGCTGACGAGGTTCATGGCCATCGCCATGACCACGGGTTACAGCGCGCAGACCGAAGGCGCACTCCTCTGCATCGAAGCCGCCTCGGACTGGGCCTTGACTTGTGTTGACCAACTGGCTGTCTCTGACAGTCACGTGCTGATCGATTACGGAGCCGCCGACGGCGGCACTGCCGTCGGTCTCTGGAATCAAGTGCTGGATCGCCTGCATGGCAACCAGCCCGAGGCCCACCTGACCCTGATCGGCAACGATCTGCCGAGCAATGACAACGTCGCTCTGGCCGAGAACCTGGCCCTGCAGATCCCGCGCCCTGCGAAACCGACGGTGCTGGTGAGTGCCCGCAGCTTCTACGAACCCTCCGTGGGGCCGAACACGGTGAGCTTCGGCTTCTCCGCCACCGCGATGCACTGGCTGAGTGCATCACCTGGCCAACTGGAGACGCATACCCATGTGCTCGCCTCAGGGGATGCGGAAGCACTGGAGCGCTTCACAACCCAGGCGATGAAGGACTGGACGTTCATCCTCGAACTGCGCAGCCGCGAACTGAAGGTCGGCGGGCGCCTGCTGACCGTGAACCTCTCCCGCGATGGGGAAGGCCGCTATCTGGGTCACAACGGTGGCGAAACCCGCAACGTGCATGACCAGCTGCATCAGATCTGGCGTGGCCTGGCTGATGAAGGCGTGATCTCCGAGGAGCAGTACCGCAGTGGAACGGTTCTGAATTTCTACAAGTCTCCAGAGGAGTTCATGGCTCCGCTGAAGGACACCACCTCAGCGCCCTATCGCAACGGCCTGCGGCTGGTGAACGAACGCACGGTGTATGTGAAGTGCCCGTACCGCCGCCGCTGGAACGAGAACGGAGACACCGCTGCTTTTGCAGCAGGACTGATGGCCACCATCCGCAGCTGGAGCCGGCACAGCTTCGCCAGCGTGGCAGGGGACAGCGTCGCTGATCAGGTTTACACGCAGCTGGAGCAACGGATCGCTGAAGCTCCGAGTGAGTGGAGCCTGGATTACGTCGAGCACCACCAGATCATGGAGAAGGTCGCCTGATGACAACCCAAACAAGACCCACACCGAGTGTCTCGGTGCTTGCCGAGCACGTCTCGGATCACCTCTCGGTGTTCGTGGTGGCGGAGGACACCGACGCCAAGCGACCTGCCAACGGTGGCCTTCGTCTTCTCAATTACCCCAGTGATGAAGCCTGCATCGCTGATGGCGAACGTCTTGCAGGGTTGATGACCCACAAGCACGATCTCTATGGCACCGGTTTCGCCGGCGGCAAGATCGTGGCCCGGGCCTCGGAGCCTGCAGCGGTCAAGGATGAACTGATCAACATCACCGCCGAGCTGCTGCAGTCGCTCGACGGAGCCATGATCACCGGCTGTGACCTCAACACCAGCCTTGAGGACATGGAGCGGCTGACCGAGCTCACACCGCACGTGCTGGCTGCGGTCGGCAGTCCGGTGGATGCCAGTGCTGCCACGGCTCACGGCACCCTGGGCGCCGTCGAAGCCGTGCTGGAGACGGACCTGAAAACTGCCAAGCCCGGGCGCGCCCTGGTGCACGGATGCGGCGCGGTGGGAGGCACCGTCGCCCGCGCCCTGGTGGACCACGGCTGGACGGTCTTCACCGTGGATCTCAGTCGTGAACGGGCTTCCATACCCGGCGCGACGCCGCTGCCGCAGGGATGCTCCTGGTGGGAGCTGAAGCTGGACCTGCTGCTGCCCTGCTCCATCTCCGGCCTGATCGATGCAGCCATGGCAGAGGCCCTGCGCACGGAGGCCGTAGTTCCGGCTGCCAACGCCCCCTTCCAGAACCCGCAACTGGCCGATGAGCTGCGCCGCCGTGGCATCCGTGTGCTGCCGGATCCCCTGGTGAATGCCGGTGCCGTGATTGCCGATTCCATCGAGCGGTTCTCCCCGGAGGCCTGGAACAACGCCGGTGCGGAGGACGTGTATTCCTTCGTGCGCTGCGAGGTCCGGCAGCGGGCCGCCAACTACCTGAGTCGGCGCGATCAGGGGCTCTCGGTTGGGGCTGCTCTGGTGGACGTGGCTGAATCCAGCAGCGACCCCATCGGCCTCAGCTTCGGAGATGCCGCATGACCCAACCCTCCTCTCTGCCGTCCCAGGCCGCTGTCGTCATCATCGGCGGCGGAATGGCCGGGCTCAGCTGCGCCGCCTCCCTGGCCCGTCACGGCATCGGCGATGTGGTGCTGCTGGAGGCCAGGACCCTGGCCCATGCCAGGGCGAGCAGCTTCGGAGAAACCCGGATGTTCCGCGAGATGTACTCCGATCCGGTGCTCTGCAGGCTTGCTCAGGAGGCCAATCGCCTCTGGAGGGAGGAGGAAACCCATGCCGGAGAGCAACTGCGCGAAACGCACGGACTGCTCTTCTATGGCGAAAGCTGGGATGAGGAAACGATTGAGGGATCGATTCCCGGCGCCCGCCGCGTGATGGACGACCAGGGCATTCCCTATGAAGCCCTCCGTGCTGAAGAGATCAAGGCACGGTTTCCGCTGAACCCGAAACCGGACTTCACCGGACTGTTCGAGCCCACCGCCGGCGCGGTGCGCAGTGACAAGGTGATCGCCCACTGGACCCGCACCGCCCGCAACGCAGGTCAGCAGCTGATCGAACACTGCCCCGTGGCCGGCATCGATCCCGATGGCGCGGGCGTCACCCTCGAGAACGGCCATCACATCAGCGCAGGCCAGGTGGTGGTGACCAGCGGCATCTGGAGTCAGCTGCTTCTGGCTCCGCTGGGGCTGGCTCCGAAACTCGAGGTCTGGCCGATGCTCTGGGCCCATTACACCGTCGATCCGGCCCTGGCCGATCGCTATCCCCAGTGGTTCTGCTTCCAGCAGGAACGCGGGGACGACGGCGGTCTCTATTACGGCTTCCCCGTTCTCAGCCACACGGCTGATGGCCGCCCGCGGATCAAAGCCGGGATCGACTGGGCTCCCCAGGAGCTCCGCGTGGCCGAGCCCAATGCCATGGCCACGGAGCCGCCGCCAAGGCTTGTGGAACTGCTTGACACCTTTCTGTTCAACAACGTTGAAGGCGTGCAGGAGCGCGTGGAAACGGTGATGAGCCCCTACTCCATGACCAGTGATGTGAATTTCGTGCTGGATCGGCTCAGCCCGAACCTCAGCCTGTTCACGGGAGGCTCCGGTCAGGCCTTCAAGTTCGCCCCGTTGATCGGGGACTCCCTGGCACGACTGGCCAGTGGGAACCAACCCGCCGTTGATCTGTCCTGCTGGAGCCACCAGCGCACAGCTGTCCGTCTCTGAGCCCGTTTTCCATGTCTGATTCCGCCAAGACCCCACGCCACTGGATCCGGGAAAGCCCTCTCTGGGTCGGGGCCGGACCGCTGCTGATCTTTCTGCTGGTGGCTGCTGTCGATCTCACCCTGGCTGAAACCTTCACCAGCGAAGGCAAGGCCTTCGTGAGTTCCCTGCTGGGAGGTGTCTGGCTCTGGATGGTTGTGGTTCTGTTCCTGATCGCCATGGGCATGGCCATCAGCCCCCTCGGCAGCCTCAGGCTCGGAGGGCCCGAGGCAAAGCCCAGCCTGAAATTCTTTGACTGGTGTGCGGTGCTGATCTGCACCCTGCTGGCAGGGGGAGGAGTGTTCTGGTCCGCTGCCGAACCGCTCACCCATTTCCAGTCCCCGGCGCCCCATTTCCAAGGCATCGAAGGCAGCAGTGCGGCTGCGGTGGATCCGGCTCTTGCGGTCAGCTTTCTCCACTGGGGTTTTCTGGCCTGGGCTCTTGTCGCCACCACCGTGACGATCACCTTCTCGATCCTGGAGCGACGTGGTGAGCCACTCCGGCCGCGAACCCTGCTGGTGCCGTTGCTTCCCAAAGCCATGGTGGAGGGGCCGATCGGCGCACTTGCCGACGGACTCTCCGTGGTTGCTGCCATCGCAGGCACCGTCGGACCGCTGGGGTTCCTGTCGCTTCAGCTCAGCAATGCGGCGGGAAAACTGCCGTGGCTCAGTGACACGGCCGGCATGCAATCCCTGGTTGTTGTGCTGCTGACGGCGGTGTTCGCCACTTCAACGGTGAGTGGCATCCAGAAGGGCATCAAGTGGCTCTCTGAACTGAACGTATGGCTGACGCTGGCCATGGCGAGCGGACTGCTGCTGCTCGGCCCTGGCTGGTTTCTGATCCAGCACTTCGTGAGCGGATTTTCCACCTACCTAACGCATCTTCCCCAGATGGCTCTGAACCGGACCTCTGCCAACGAGGGCTGGGTCAATGGCTGGACCGTTTTCTATTGGGGCTGGTTTCTTGGATATGCACCCCTGATGGGCCTGTTCACTGCAGGAGTCAGCCGCGGACGAACCATCCGGGAGCTGGTGCTGGCCGTGGCGATCCTCTGTCCGTTGGTGACCAACATCTGGTTCACACTTCTCGGCGGCACCGGCATGGCCCTCGAGCTGGATACAGCGGGGGCCATCAGCGGTCCCCTTGCCGCTGAGGGACACGCAGGAGCGCTGCTGGCGATCCTCCAGCAACTTCCCATCTCGGGAGTGTTCATCCTGGTGGGCCTGGTGCTGGTGGTGCTGTTCATGTGCACCAGTGCTGATTCGATGAGCTACGCCGCCGCGATGGTGGTGAGCGGTCGCCAGGAGCCCCCAGCCGCACTGCGCCTGTTCTGGGCTCTGATCATCGGCAGCCTGACGCTGGTGCTGCTGCGGATCGGATCGGGTGCCGATTCCATCGATGCCCTCCAGGCATTCATCGTGATTGCCGCCGTCCCGGTCACACCGCTCGTGCTCGGAACCCTGTGGAGCGCCCCCCGCCTGGCCTGGAAGGAGCTGTCGAGAATCAACACCCAATCTCTGTGATTAGGGATCAAAACAGGCAGTAATCCAGCTGCATGCGCACCGCGATCTCTGGATCCGGAGCTTCATCCGGCCTGAATGGCGCGTCTTCTGAAACTGATTTCAGCATCGGCCGCGGAATGCCGCCGATGCTGGTTCTGTTGATGCGGATCAGCTTCACCCTGGCTGCACCGATGGCTTTGGCCGTTCTCTCAGCTTCCTGTTTGCCACGCCGCAGACCAGCCTGCATCAAGCTCTGCTTCAACGTCTCCGAATCGTCCTGATCAGGGATCGACTGCATCCCCACAAGGCGAACTCCGGGCAACCGTCCGACCGACTGAATCAGTGTGTTGTAGTTCCCCCTTTTCATCTCACCGGACACGCGCACACGGCTGCTCTGACGGGATGTGGTGGGCGAAGAAACCGTGAGCGTCCCTGATACCAGGGGATTGAGCTGCAAGCGAAGCGTTGAGAGTCTCTGATTGAGCTGATCCATGGCCGCCTGCTCGCGATCTCCCTCACCATTGAGCAGGAGATGGAAACGGAAACGATCGATGGAGAGTGGGCCGGTCTCGTTGATCGACAGCTGCAGCACCGTGCCGGCGCAAGGAGGCTCCTGAGCCTGCACGGCAGCTGTTCTGGGGACAACAGCTGTTGCTGCCATGGCTGTACCCAGTGCAGCAAGCACGAGATTGATCGTTCGACGAACTGAACTGCGCAACTTGATCGAGCTGCTGCTTCCTTCGATATAGATCCGCTGCACACACTGAATGTGTCCAGTGGATGTGCAGAAGGGGCCTGGTTGTGTGCAGATCCAACTGAGCTGTCAGTGGGTCGGAGCCCAGCTGCCGTGCAGACCGTGGGGGACAGGCAGAGGCAGCTCCAGCAACGCCACCTCAGACAGATCGCGCGCATCAAGGATCACCAGATCCGATGCCTGGCGGGCTCCGTTCCAGACCAGGTCCAGCACCCAGCCGTCATCCTCCGCCTCAGCACCGGGGCGGCGCACCATCAGCGGCTCACTCACAAATCCGCGGGGTGCAGCACTCCACGTGTGGGTGGTGCCGGACTTCAGATCAAGCTTCTGAATCGCCTGAAGCGGATCGTTGCCGGTTTCCCGCTCCGCCACCGCCATCCAGGCGTACTGGGCACTCAGCCCCTGACGGTCTGGATTCACCATGGCGAACTCGCAGGTGCGCTCTGAGATCCGCTCGGTCTGCACGGTTTCACGGCTCAAATCAAGGCGGCAGCGGTGCAGGATCCCTTCAGGCACCGTGTCGAAATCCACCTCAGCGAAATCCTCATCAGGACCGATCGTGGGGAAGTCGTCGTACACGATGCTCTCCACGACCACGTGATCGCCGTCCTCAAAGGCGTTGAGGTGGTGGAAGACAAATCCATCGGGGGCCTCGAGGATGCGGGGCTTCTGGCCGGCGAAACGACCGGAATCCCGCGGGATCAGCCAGAAGCGCCCCTTGCCGCCCGGCTTGGACTGCAAACACTGGGCTGCTCCTTTCTCACCGGTGACGAAGGGCAGGGGGTTGAAAGCGATGGCGTTCTGCAGGAACACCGCCCAGTTGGCGGTGATGGCGAAATCATGCAGAAAAGCGAAGCCTGGAAAGCTGTCGGAGCGGTCGTGAAGCAGCGCACCGGCGTCCGGACCTTCGGTGGCGAACTCCATCAGCCGGATGGTGCTGCGGGGCCCTGTTTTGACCCCGAAGGTGACCATGCAGGGGCGGCCGTGGTGACCTGGATCAAACCGAGGATGGGCACTGAAGGCTTCACCCTTCTTGAGCACACCATCCAGACGCGAGAGTCCGCGGGTCTCCAGGCTCTCAGGATCAAGGGCATGGGGTTCAGCGGCCTCCCAGAGGGCCAGCAGCTGATCACCCAGGCGCACCACATTGGTGTTGGCGATGTTCTTCAACCGCAGGTCGAAGGCGTTGGCCAGCCGCCCGCCGGGCTTCTGGCTGCCGAACACACCGCGATACAGCACCTTGTCCGCCTTCTCCTCCGCCAGCCAGCCCTCCGTGCGCACGAAGCGGTTGGTCAGCTGCACGCGTCCGTTGTCGAAACGCATGGCGGCGATCATGCCGTCGCCATCGAAGGGGTGATGAACGCGATGTCCGTCACGCTCGAGGCGACCGGGACCGTTGCGGTAAAACGTCCCGCGGAGTTCCACCGGCACCGTTCCACGAACGGGCGACAGCGCCACATCGGTGAGCTCCTGTTCCACATTGACGAAGGCACTGGCCCAGTCGCTGCGGTTGTAGGGGCGGGCAGGAGCGACGGTCACGGGCAGGCGATCGATACCACCCCATCCTCTCGTAACGGACTGTGAAGCGCGGCTTCGGTGATCAGTTGGCTCCCGCCTGCTCCAGCACGCCCTTGCTGCTGGGAATGGCACCGGCCCGACGTGGGTCGATTTCCGTGGCCATGCGCAACGCCCGGGCGAAGGCCTTGAAACAGGCTTCCACGATGTGGTGGGAATTCACGCCGTCCAACTGGCGGATGTGCAGGGTGAGGCCACTGTTGTTCACCACGGCGACGAAGAATTCCTTCACCAGCTCGGTGTCATACGTGCCGATTTTCTGGGTGGGGATGCTGAGGCTGTAGCTCAGGTGAGGGCGGCCTGAGCAGTCGAGAACCACCTGCACCAGGGCTTCATCCAAGGGCGCCACGAAGTGACCGAAGCGGTGAATGCCGCGACGGTCACCCAGGGCCTGAGCCAGGGCCTGGCCCACAGCGATGCCCACATCCTCATTGGTGTGGTGATCATCGATGTGGGTGTCCCCCACCGCCTTGATCTCCAGATTGATCAGTCCGTGGCTGCTGATCTGATGGAGCATGTGGTCGAGAAAAGGAACTCCGGTGCTGGCCTGGCACTGACCGGTGCCATCCAGATCCAGCCGCACCTTCACATCGGTCTCGCCGGTGACCCGATGGATCTCTCCCTGCCGTGCCATCACCGCTGCTCAGCTGCCCTCATGCTGCCTCACATACCGGTGACGCAATAGCCCGCATCGACGTAGATGGTCTGACCCGAGATGCCACTGGCCAGATCACTGAGCAGGAAAGCAGCGGTGCCGCCCACCTCCATCTGGGTGACCGTGCGGCGCAGGGGCGCCTTCTCCTCCACGTTGTGAATCATCTCGAGGATGCCGCCGATGGCGGAGCTGGCCAGCGTGCGGATCGGGCCGGCACTGATGGCGTTCACGCGCACCTGCTTCTCCGGACCCAGCTCCGCTGCCAGGTATCGCACTGATGCCTCGAGGGCAGCCTTCGCCACACCCATCACGTTGTAGTTGGGGATGGCGCGCTCAGCCCCCAGGTAGGAGAGCGTGATCACCCCGGCTTTCTCGCTGAACAGCGGCTTGGCGTGGGCACAGAGTGGCGCCAGGGAGTAGGCACTGATGTCGAGCGAGCGGGCAAAGCCTTCGGCGGTGGTGGCGCTGTAATCGCCGATCAGTTCCTCCTTGCCGGCGAAGGCAAGACAGTGCACCAGACCATCCAGCACGCCCCATTTGTCCTTGATCTCCGCGAAGACACCGGCCATCTGCTCGGCGTCCTGCACATTGAGTGGCAGAAACAGGCTGGGCTCCAGCGGCGCTGTGAGCTCTCGCACCTTGGCTTCAAAGCGGCCCTTCTCATCCGGCAGGTAGGTGATGCCCAGCTCAGCGCCGGCAGCCTTGAGTTGCTGAGCGATGCCCCAGGCGATGGAGCGGTTGTTGGCGATGCCGGTGACGAGGATCTTCTTGCCGGTGAGATCAAGCAGCATCGGGACGGACCGGAACGGGTTCAGATCGCGCGATTCTCCCCCATCCCCCGCCAGGATCTCGGCTCGCTCGCTTCAGAAGGCCGGTGCCCAGCACCCCGTCACCTCCCAGCCCTGGCGATCTGCCCCGTCAGTTCGCCTCACGAGACGCGCTTGAGGCGCTGCTGATCGAGGAATTCCCCAGCGCAGAGGGACCGCTCAGCCCGATTCCTGGTGGCCGTCAGGCCGCAGAAGCCAGATTGGCGCGGGTGCAGCCGTCCCGCTATGCCAAAAGCCGCAACCATCTGAACGGCGCCGTCACCGGCCTCTCCCCATACATCCGCCATGGCGTGCTGACGCTGGCGGAGGTGAAGCAGGCGGTCTTCCAGCGAATCCGGAAACGGGACGACGGCGGCAAGCTGATCAACGAGCTGGGCTGGCGCGACTTCTGGCAGCGGATGTGGCTCGATCTGGGCGACGGCATCCATGACGACCTGGAAGCGTTCAAGACAGGCCATGACGCCGCCAGCTACTCCCGGGAGCTTCCCGAAGACGTGCGCGAAGGCCACACCGGACTGGCCTGCATGGATGGCTTCCGCGAGGAGCTCGTGACCACAGGATGGCTGCACAACCACGCGCGGATGTGGATGGCCGCCTGGCTGGTGCACTGGCGTCGGGTGCATTGGAAGGCCGGTGCCGACTGGTTCCTCGAACACCTGCTGGATGGCGATCCCGCCAGCAACCACCTCAGTTGGCAATGGGTCGCCAGCAGCTTCAGCCACAAGCCCTACTTCTTCAACCGCGGAAACCTCGAGCGCTACAGCGATGGCCGCTACTGCGATGCATGCCCCAGCGCCGACAACTGCCCATTCGAGGGCAGTTACGACCAGCTGGAGAGCCAGCTTTTTGCCCCGATGCCAGCCATTCGGGACGGCGGCAATGGCCCCACCCGGCGTGATGGTCGGGGTCGCAGCGGTGCCAGTGCCGCCCTGGCCCGCCCCAAGCGCTAGGTCCCGAACAACGTCATGACGATGCAACGACCGATTCTCTGGATTCACGAGGAGGCCCTGGGCCCTGCCAATCCCGCCCTGCGGGCGTGGCCGGACGCACCGGCTCTGTTCGTCTTCGACACCCATTGGATCGAAGCCAATCGGGTCAGCCGCAAGCGACTGGGTTTTCTCTACGAGGCGGCCCTGGAGCTACCCGTCACCCTGCGCAAGGGCGATGTGGCCTCTGAGGTGCTGGCCTTCGCAAGGCGACACGAGGCGGACGGCGTGGTGACCAGCTCCGCCGTGGATCCACGGTTGCAGCGGATCCTCCAGGCGATTGAAGCCGAGCTCCCCATCGCGGAACTGGCTCCCGATCCCTTTGTGGAGCTGCCCCGGCCACCACGACTCGGACGCTTCAGCCGCTACTGGCGCGAAGCGGAACCCGTCGTCTGGGCGGCCTACTGAAGCCCACGGGTGTCCCGCCGTTTCAGTTGGGGACGACATCCCCCAGCAGTGCCTTCTGTCTCTGAAGCTCCTCGTAGGGGTCGGTGAGCAGATCCTCCTCCTCCAGTGCCGGCAACTGAACCGGGGTCACTTCCACCTCAGAGCGTGGGGGATCCAGCCACTGCCAACGGGCATCGGGAGCGCGCTGCTTGCAGAGGGCTTCCAGCTCCTGCTGCAGGGATGAAACGACGGCATCCCGCGTCATGGCCTCGAAGAATTCCTGGCGGGTCGCCAATCCGGAGCTGAAGGGTGCTGAACCACGACCGTTGAACAGCCGGGCCGGATCCGGAAGCCATCTGGGCCTGCAGATGGAGGCATCCCGGGTGTCGGTCTCCAAAAAGATGTGCAGGCCGAAACCATCCGGCTGATTCACGACAGCCAGACCGTCGTGAGGCTCGTTGCGCTGCAGCGGATAGATGGTCCATCCCTCCTGCTGATCCTTGGATCCGCAGGCCAGCAGAGACAGGCACAGTCCCAGGCTCCATGCCGTCTGACACCAGCTTCGTCCCGGCATGACCCCACCTGAATGCCAGTGGACGCCATCCTGATGGAGAGCACCTGTTCCTGCAGCGGAGCCATGGCCCTGACCCCCTCGACGATGCTGCCCCTGGGCACGGATCTGCCGGACTTCCAGCTGCCCACGACCAGCGGGGCGTCCCTCAATCGTTCAGCCCTGGATCAGAAGCCGGTGCTGATGATGGTGATCTGTGCCCACTGCCCCTTCGTCAAGCACATCGAACCGGAGTTGACCCGGCTGGACCGGGATTTCCGGGATCGGATCCAGCTTCTGGCTGTGAGCAGCAACAGCTTGATCACTCACCCGCAGGACGGAGCCGACCAGCTCATGGAGCAGGCGGAACGTCACGGCTGGAGCTTTCCTTACTTGATGGATCAGAACCAGACTCTGGCCCGCTCCCTGCGAGCCGCCTGCACACCGGAGTTCTATCTGTTCGCTGGCAGCCATGAGAGCAGCCCCCAGACGCTGCAGTACAGAGGCCAGCTCGACGGGAGCCGTCCCGGCAACGACCAGCCTCTCGATGGAAGCGACCTGCGGGCTGCTCTCAACGCAGTGCTCGCAGGCGAACCGGTGAACCCCGATCAGATTCCATCGGTAGGCTGCAATGTGAAATGGCATCCCGGCCTGGAGCCGGACTGGTTCGGCTGATCCAGGGCCTGAGGGGCGGCCTAAGGTGAGCGCCATGCACGTGCCTCCCTTCAGCCTCAGCCAGCAGATCACCGATCTCGGCACGGACCTCGAGAAGGCTGTTCTCGGTGTGCTGCGCAGCGGTCAGTACATCGGCGGGCCACAGGTCAGCACGTTTGAGCATGCTTTTGCCGACAACGTCGGCACGCGCCACGCCATCGGCTGCAACAGCGGAACCGATGCTTTGATCCTGGCCTTGCGGGCCATCGGGATCGGTCCTGGCGACGAGGTGATCACCTGCGCCTTCAGCTTCTTCGCCACGGCCGAAGCGATCAGTGCGGTCGGAGCGACACCGATCTTCGTGGATGTGGACCCGGAGACCTTCCTGATCGATCTGAATCAGATCGAGCCCGCCATCACCGGATCCACACGCGCGCTGATGCCGGTGCATCTGTTCGGTCGGCCGGTGGACATGACCCGTTTGATGGACATCGCTTCCCGCCATGGCCTGCGGGTGATCGAAGATTGCGCCCAGGCCACCGGAGCGACCTGGCAGGACCAGGCGGTGGGCAGCTTCGGCGATGTGGGCTGCTTCAGCTTCTTCCCCACCAAGAATCTCGGCGGCGCAGGCGATGGAGGCGCCGTCACCACCGATGACGACACCCTCGCCCAGACCATGCGGGAACTGGCCGTGCATGGGATGCCCCGCCGCTACCTGCATACGGCCCTGGGATACAACAGCCGGCTGGACGCCATCCAGGCTGCTGTGCTCAACGTCAAGCTGCCCAAGCTCAGCGAGTGGATCGACCGCCGTCGGGAGATTGCCGCGCGCTACCGGGAGCTGCTGTCTGATCTGCCCGGTATCACGCTTCCGACAGACGAAGAGGGCCACAGCTGGAACCAGTTCGTTGTGCGTGTCAGCAGTTGCCCCACCGGTCAGCCGACCTGCCAGGCCCAGTGCAGTCCCTCAGCGATCAGCAGCAGTCACGGACTGCCGGAGAGCTGCTGCCGTGACTGGCTGAAGGAGCGGCTGCAGGACGAAGGCATCAACACGATCGTGTACTACCCCATCCCGATTCACCGCCAGCCCGCCTACAGCCATCTGGGTCTCGAGCCCGGATCGATGCCCGCGACCGAGAGAACCTGCTCCCAGGTGCTCAGCCTGCCGATCTTCCCGGAACTCAATGAACTGGAGCAGCAGCAGGTTGTGTCTGTTCTCGAGCAACTGATCAACCCCACCTGCGACGTGAATCAGCCGCGGATGGTGGCGTAAAGCGCCTTGAATTGCGCCTGCTGACGCTTGTGCTCCACAAGCGGCTCGGGATAACCGCGCCGTTCCAGCGCGCCGATCTCGCCGCTGATCAGATCCCTGCTGCTGACGTGACGCAGCTCCGGCAACCAACGACGGATGTAGTCGCCATCGGCATCGAACTTGCTGGCCTGAGTGGCCGGATTGAAGATGCGCAGCGGTTTGGGATCCATGCCACTGCTGGCGCTCCATTGCCAGCCGCCGTTGTTGGCAGCCAGATCGCCGTCCACCTCCAACTCCATGAAGGCGCGTTCGCCCCAGCGCCAGTCACAGATCAGATCCTTCACCAGGAATGACGCCACGATCATGCGGCAGCGGTTGTGCATCCAGCCGCTCTGGTTGAGCTGGCGCATCGCCGCGTCAATGATCGGCATCCCGGTTTGACCCTCCTTCCAGCGCTCAAACCAATCGGTGTTGTTCTCCCATGGAAAGCGCCGCCACTGCTCGCGGTAGGGACCATCCGCCAGCTCGGGGAAATGGAACAGCGCCTGCTGATAGAACTCTCGCCACCCCAGCTCCTGCTCCCACACCCCGATGGCATGCCGCTGTTCATCGCTGCGGGCCTGCTCACGGGCCTCCAGGGCGGCACACCAGGCCTGACGCGGGCTGAGGGTGCCCACACTCAACGCCGCACTCAGATACGACGTGCCCACAACGCCAGGGAAGTTGCGGTCGGGCTCGTAGCCGAACAGGGCCCCATCACAGAACGACCTGAGCTGCTGCAGAGCCGCTGATTCGCCGGGGCGGCAGGGGCAGATCTCACTGCCCTGAAACCCGTGGCTGCCCAACAGGACATCCAAGGGGGCGGTATCAGGAACCACCCCCTGCTCCAGATCGAGGAGATCGGAGGGAGCTTCAACACAGATCGGCGGCTTGGCCTGCACCTGGCCGCGCCAGTTGCGCAGAAACGGGCCATAAACGCGGTAGGGGTCTCCTGCACCGGTCTTCAGCAGCTCGGGGGCGATCAGCAGCTGATCCCAATCCACCACCACCGTGCGGCCATCCGCCTGCAAGCGCTTGGCCACCTGCCGGTCCCGTTCCCGGGCATAGGGCTCCACATCGCGGTTCCACACCACCGACTCCGCCCCGATCTGTTCCGCCAGCTGCGGCAGCACCGCCACCGGATCCCCTTCGAGGATCAGCAACCGGCTGCCGGCCTCCCGCCAGCGCTGCTGCAGTTCGATCAGGCTCTCGATCAGGAACCACAGCCGAGCCGGCGCCATCGGAGGCAGTTGCTCAGGCGGATCGATCACATTCGGATCGAGCACATACACACCGGTCAGCGCAGGGCTGATCTCCGCCGCCGCCGCAAGGCCGAGGTTGTCCGCCAGGCGCAGATCACGGCGATGCCAGAACAGAACGCGAGGCGTTGTCATCCCAGGCCCAGCAATTGTTTGGCTCGATACCAGGCGGTGACGCTCTTGCCATCCAGCCATTCATCGCCGGATCCCAGCCGGGCATCCAGATCCATCGGCGTCATCAGCACCACCTCCAGATCTTCATCGTCATCACCGGCTGGGGGATTCTCCAGAGGGGTGAGTTCCCGGGCAAGGAAGCAGTGGATCACCTCATCGGAGTAACCGGGGCAGGGCAGCATCGGACCCAGCGCATCCCAGCGGGCAGCGCTGTAGCCCGCCTCCTCCCCCAGCTCCCGCTGCATCGATTCCAGCGGATCCTCCCCTTCTTCCAGAGTTCCCGCAGGGAATTCCAGCAAGCGCGCCTGCACAGCGAAGCGGTACTGACGCAGCAGCACCACATGCCCATCCTGCGTGATCGGCACTGCCAGAGACGCGCCCGGGTGGCGGATCATCCCGAAAGTGGCTTCCACCCCCATCGGCAATCTGATCCGGTTGCGCTCAAAGCGGATCTTGCGGGCATCCACCGCTTCAACGGTGTCCAGCAGCTCGAAGGGCTCCGGGGCCGGCAGCGGCGCCATGGGATCAGGCCGATTGGCTCACCAGCATGGCGGGTGAGCGGCATCCATCGCCTGCAGCAGCGGCTCCATCACAAAAGCCCGCAGATGCAGCCGCGGATGGGGCAGCACCAACCGAGGATGCTCCAGGCGCAGTTCCCCCCAGAACAGCAGATCCAGATCCAGGGTGCGGGGGCCCCAGCGCTGCTCCTGCCCACGATCGCGGCCGAACTGCCGCTCCAGCTGGTGCAGGCGATCCAGCAGCAGCAGAGCTGCCGTTTCAGTCGGCTCAATCGCCATGCCGTCCACCAGCAGCACCGCATTGAGATAGTGCGGCTGCTCCACCGGCCCCACCGGGGCGGTCTCCAGCAACGCCGACCAGCGGCAGCGCGCGGGCTGCTCGGCCCAGGCCGTCAGTTCTGCCTCAAGCAGAGGCCGCACAGCCCTGAGGGTGTCGCGGGGCCAACCGACCGCACTCGGCCGGTTGGCTCCCAGGGCCACGGCCAGCGGGGCATCGTCCGTTGAGGGCATCAGCGAGACTGGCGCGCACATGCGGGCTGAACGCATCCATGGTGGCAAGCGGTGTTGCGGTGACCGACGACCGGGCGACCCGAGCCTTCCCCCTGGCTGCGATCACAGGCCACGGCACCCTCAAGCTCGCCCTGCTGCTGGCGGCCGTTGATCCAGGCCTGGGCGGCGTGGTGATCGCCGGTGGGCGCGGCACCGGCAAATCCGTGCTCGCCAGAGGCCTCCACGCCCTGCTGCCCCCCATCGACATCCTCGACGTCGACAACGGCGTCGGCCGGAACCTGGATCCCCTCAATCCGGAGGAATGGGATGCGGCCACCCGCGAGACGATCAGCGGAGACGCGCCCTCCCGGGTGATCCCGGCACCCTTCGTGCAGATCCCCCTCGGCATCACCGAGGACCGGCTGGTGGGGGCGGTGGATGTGACCGCATCACTGGCCAGCGGCAGCGCCGTGTTCCAGCCGGGCCTGCTGGCGGATGCCCACCGCGGCGTGCTCTACGTCGATGAACTGAATCTGCTCGACGACGGCATCGTCAACCTGATGCTGGCGGCCGTGGGCAGCGGCGAGAACCGGGTGGAACGGGAGGGTCTGAGCCTCAGCCACCCCTGCCGGCCCCTGCTGATCGCCACCTACAACCCGGAGGAGGGCAACGTCCGCGATCACCTGCTGGATCGCTTCGCCATTGCCCTCTCCGCCAACCAGCTGGTGAGCACCGAACAGCGGGTGGAGATCACCAATGCGGTGATCAGCCATGGCCAGTGCAGCCGCTCATTCGCAGAGACCTGGCGTGAGGAGACCGACGCCCTGGCCACGCAGTTGCTGCTGGCCCGCCAGTGGCTGCCGGATGTGCAGATCAGCCGCGAGCAGATCGAGTACCTGGTCACCGAAGCGATCCGCGGCGGCGTGGAAGGTCATCGCTCCGAGCTCTATGCCGTGCGGGTGGCGAGGGCCCACGCCGCACTCTCCGGCCGGGACAGGGTGGAGGCCGACGATCTGCAGGTGGCCGTGGCTCTGGTGATTGCACCGCGGGCCTCCCAGATGCCACCCCCGGATCAGCAGATGGAGCCCCCTCCGCCACCCCAGGACCAGGGGGATCAGCAGAACGAACAGGACAGCCCACCGCCGCCACCGGAGGGATCCGGCGAGGAGGAGAACGATCCGCCGGAGGACACCAGCGAGGACGACAGCACCGACGACAACGAGGGGGACGGCGAGGAGGATCAGACCCCGCCGGCCGTACCCGAAGAGTTCATGCTCGATCCCGAAGCGATCGACGTGGACCCAGACCTGCTGCTGTTCAATGCCGCCAAGGCCAAGAGCGGCAACAGCGGCAGCCGCTCGGTGGTGCTCAGCGACAGCCGCGGCCGGTACGTGAAACCGATGCTGCCCCGCGGTCCCGTGCGCCGGATCGCCGTGGACGCCACGCTGCGGGCTGCCGCGCCGTACCAGAAAATCCGGCGGGAACGGGAACCGGGCCGCACCGTGATCGTGGAAGAGGGCGATCTGCGTGCCAAGTTGCTGCAGCGCAAGGCCGGTGCCCTGGTGGTGTTCCTGGTGGATGCCAGCGGCTCGATGGCCCTGAACCG
>ERZ802822.33-NODE-33-length-96609-cov-35.575395_pt1 | contig 96609 bp, 85 predicted proteins | sample MGYA00345649_ERZ802822 | MGnify/ENA primary metagenome ERZ802822 (study PRJEB30503, sample SAMEA104212359) | marine metagenome | biome: Westerlies Biome; feature: [SRF] surface water layer (ENVO:00010504) within the epipelagic zone...; material: water... | reverse complement strand
GCTTGCTCTACGCGCTCGTGCTCAAGCGTGCTCATACCCTGACCAACGGTGAAAAAAGAGCCAAAGATCAGCAGTCGCCCCTGACCATTCAGCTGAATCAGGGCCCGCTGCCACGCTGATTCAAATGAGGGCTCAACGTACACAGGCGCTCGGATATAGCGCGCTAGCACATCGGGCAACTGCCCTCTTTCACCACCGATACCCGACGGTAAAACCCACTCGTCGACCACTTGTTCGAGATGTCGCACCATCGCCCCGGCATCTTTATCCGCCATGACTGCAAAAATAGCCACAGTGTGCTTACGTTGCTGATCATCCGACAAAAAATGCTCCAGCTCCGATGCGGCGTCCGGATTATGTGCCACGTCCAAAATGACTTCGATACGGCCATACTGGAGACGCTCGCGGCGACCTTTGAGTACCACCCGCCGCATGGCAGAGGCAACGAGATCTGAGTCAGTTTTGATTTTTAACGCGTCCATAGCCGCCAATCCTGCCGCAGCATTAAGCGGTAAGACACCCTCTCGGACCTGCCATTCAAATTCCGATCCATCCAGTCCACAATAAACCCAATTATCAAATCGATAATCTCTGCCCGCTGCAATCTCAATGGCGCCGATTCGCATCAGTTCTTCGCTCACTGCGGCTGGCGCATTCGCATCCGCAACAATGCAGGGCCGACCCTCGCGACCAATGCCGCACTTCTCAACCGCAATAGTCTGCACATCCGATCCAAGCCACTCTTGATGATCAAGCCCGATCGCCGTAATGATTGAGACATTAGCATCGATAATATTGACAGCATCTAAACGTCCACCAAGTCCTACTTCAAGGAGTTGGTAGTTGACACCCAGCATCTTGAATATCCACAGCGCCGCCAACGTATTGAATTCGAAGTAAGTCAGGGAGATTGACCCTCGGGCCTCGTCAATTGCTTGAAAAGCATTAACAATAATCTCGTCTGCAACCTCCCGCCCATCGACCCGAATACGTTCGTTATAACGGACTAGGTGTGGTGAGGTGAACGCTCCCACTGGCAAGCCGCTCGCTACTAAGATTGCCTCCATCACCGATACAGTCGAGCCCTTCCCATTGGTACCCGCTACCGTAACTGTGATTATGTTGCTGTCGAGAAGATCAAGCCTCGAAGCCACATCGCGACAACGGTCGAGACCAAGGTCAATCGCAGTTGGATGCAGCAACTCCAGCCGCCGCAACCATTCATCTAGAACAGATAAGCTCACTCGCTGTTACTTAGGACGCCAGTTTGGTGTGGGTGAACTTAGACAGCACGCGCGCTAACGTATCACGCATATCGGCTCGTGGAATGATCATGTCTATGGCGCCGTGCTCCAGTAGAAACTCGCTGCGCTGGAAGCCGCGAGGGAGCTTTTGCCGAATAGTTTGTTCGATGATGTTGGGGCCCGCAAATCCGGCTCTCGCATCCGGTTCTGCAACGTTAATATCACCCAGCAGCGCCAAAGACGCTGACACACCGCCGTAAATGGGATCAGTCATTACTGACACATAGGGCACGCCTGCTGCTTTCATTCGCTCGATTACGGCTGACGTCTTTGCCATCTGCATCAGTGAAATCAGCGCCTCTTGCATGCGGGCACCGCCCGATGCAGCAAAACAGACTAGGGGAATACCGTTTTCTAGTGCAACACCTGCAGCCCGGGTAAACTTTTCACCAACTGCGTACCCCATGGAGCCACCGTGAAAGTTAAACTCAAAGGCGACTGCTACTACGTCTAAGCCATGAAGCGAGCCTCGAAACGCAATAATCGCGTCTTTCTCTCCGGTGCTTTTCTGCGCTGCGGTCAACCGGTCTCGATACCGCTTTTTGTCTTTAAACTTTAACCGATCTATCGTCTCTAAACTCGGGAACAGCTCGGTTCGACCGCCTTCGTCTAAAAACAAGTCCAGTCGCTTGCGCGCGGTAATGCGCATGTGATGATCGCACTTGGGACACACCTCGGCATTGCGCTCTAGATCGGGACGATAAAGTACTGCTTCGCACTTCAAACACTTGCGCCATAACCCTTCAGGTACATTGGCCTTTTGGTCGCCATCGGCTTTCCGCACACCTGCGGGGATGATTTTGTCAATCCAGCTCATGTCAATTCCCTGCGCCACTCACGGCCACATACGCTTTTGCGCAGTATACGGCGATGACAGTCTTAGTTGGAAGTTGCCAAATTTACGCCAGTGCGGATATTTGAGATCAACGAATGTGCACTGCTAATCGCCGTCGCGTCGCTCTGGTGACGTGCAAAGTCACCAGCAACCAAGTCTACTAATGCACTGCCTACAACGACCGCATCGGCACATCGAGACACTGTCGCTGCTGTATCAGCATCCTTGATACCAAACCCAACCGCAATGGGAAGATCTGTGTGCTGCCTGATGGTCTGTAGGTGGCGCTCTACCGCCTCGGTATCCAAGTGACCCGCACCCGTAACGCCCTTCAGCGCGACGTAGTAAATAAACCCACTAGCCTGCGCGGTGATGGTAGCCACCCGCACATCGCTTGTTGTGGGCGAGATCAGAAATATGTTGTCGATATGATGACGCTGTAACTCCGTATTCATTGCGTCGACCTCCTCTGGGGGTAAGTCAACCGTGATCAGCCCATCAATGCCCGCATCAGCGCAGGCATCAGCAACAACCGCGTAACCTTGGCGTTCTAGTGGATTTGCATACCCCATGAGAATCAACGGCGTCTTGCTATCCGTTGCTCGAAATTGCTTCACCAGGGCTAAAGTGGAGCGCAGGCTTGTCCCGCCCGCAAGCGCCCTTTCATGGCCCTTTTGTATCGTCGGCCCCTCGGACATAGGATCAGAGAATGGCACGCCGATTTCGATAACATCCGCCCCGGCGTGTACCAAACTATGCATCAACGGCACCGTCAGCGCTTCGCTCGGGTCGCCAGCTACCAAATAGGGTATGACCGCGCAACGCTTGTCGCGACGCAAATCATCAAACAAAGGCCCCAGCCGCGACATCAAAGCGCTCCTAAATCAATACCGTCTATTTCAGCGACTGTCAGTATATCCTTATCACCGCGCCCCGATAGATTAACGATGATGTGCTGATCGGGCGTCATTTTGGCTGCTAACTTCTCCGCATAGGCTAGTGCATGCGCCGTCTCCAGAGCGGGCATTATGCCTTCTACTCGAGTGACGCGGTGAAATGCGGTCAGAGCTTCAGTATCCGTGGCAGCCACATAGTTTACGCGCCCGATATCTTTCAACCAGGCGTGCTCTGGACCCACACCGGGGTAATCAAGGCCTGCGGATACAGAATGCGTATGCATGATCTGACCATCTTCATCCTGCATAAGGTATGTGCGGTTTCCGTGAAGAATGCCTGGAATGCCAGCACTCAGGGGGGCCGCGTGCTCTCCTGTCTCAACGCCTTTACCACCGGCCTCAACACCGTACATCGCAACGCCATTGTCTTCCAAAAAGGGGTGGAAGAGACCGATCGCGTTAGAGCCGCCACCGACGCAGGCGACGAGCGCATCGGGTAGCTTTCCTGTCATCGCCAACGACTGAGCGCGCGCCTCTCGACCAATCACACTCTGGAAGTCTCTCACGAGCATTGGATAGGGATGCGGACCTGCAACCGTTCCAATAATATAAAACGTATTGTCGACATTCGTTACCCAGTCACGCAACGCCTCATTCATGGCATCTTTGAGTGTTCGGGAGCCAGACGTTACCGGCACCACTTCTGCGCCCAGTAATTTCATTCGATAGACATTTAATGCCTGCCTTCTGACGTCCTCTTCACCCATGAATACGTGGCACTCAAGACCAAGTCGAGCAGCCACCGTTGCCGTAGCGACACCGTGCTGCCCTGCACCCGTCTCGGCTATAACACGCGGTTTACCCATGTGCTTCGCTAGCAGGGCCTGCCCAATCGTATTGTTTACCTTGTGAGCACCGGTGTGATTTAAATCCTCGCGCTTTAGATAAATACGACCACCGCCAATCATGTCAGACCAGCGCGAGGCCTCGTATAAGGGTGAGGGTCGCCCTACATAGTGAGCCAGATCCAGATCAAACTCTCGCAAAAAATCAGGATCGTCTTTGAGCTCGTTATACAGATCCTCCAATTCAGCGAGCGCAAACATCAGTGTTTCAGCGACAAATTTTCCGCCGTATGGACCAAATCGTCCGTGTGCATCGGGTACCTGTGCGTATAGCTCGGGATTGATTTCAATTGTCATGTAGTAGTTCCTCACCTGCACGCTTCGCTGCTGCAACAAAGCGCCGCACAGAGTCGTGATCTTTAATTCCGGGTTTAGCCTCAACGCCGCTACTCACATCAACAGCATCTGGCTGCGCTATTCTAATCGCTTTCTTAACGTTTTCAGTGTTTAGACCACCCGCAAGCACGCGATAACCAACATTTTTTTTGGGCATTTTGGTCCAATCGAACGACTGCCCGGTGCCACCGTAGTCACCAGCAACAGCAGTATCGAATAAATACGCGCGAGCCTCTTGGTGCTCATCCATCGTTTTTTGCATAGTGCTCGATGAAGATACAGGAACACATTTAACATAGGGTCGCGCGAATTGACTGCAAAATACGGCAGACTCGCTTCCGTGAAACTGTATTTGAGAAACCGGCACCTGGCTCAAAACACGATGAACCTCAGCCTCTGTGGGATCCACAAAAAGGGCATTGATCGATATATAGGGTGATACCGCATGGGCAATAGATGTCGCCGTATCCAGTTCGATGTAACGCTTACTGCCGCGAAAAAAAATGAGACCGATGGCATCGGCCCCCGCCAAATCCGCAGCAAGCGCATCGGCGACAGTCGTAATCCCGCATATTTTTACACGCATCAGCTTCGCCTAGACTGCAAAGCGCGAGAGTGTATCAAACCTTGTGAGATAAAAATGCAGGTCCGTCGGGGCTCGGTGGCACACCACACTCACGTGGATAGTCGACCGAAACGAGATATAAACCCGCGGGACTTGCCGTATCACCCGAGCGTGCCCTGTCCGCCCCTAAAAAAACAGTCTGAAACCATTCTTGCGATCTTAGTCCAGCACCCACCAACAGCAGGCTGCCTGCAATATTGCGGACCATGTGGTGAAGAAACGCGTTAGCTGTCACATCAATAATCACGAAGTCGTTGCTGCGCTCTACTTGAATAGACGTTACATGACGCCAGGGTGTGCTCGACTGGCAACTTGCCGCTCGAAACGCACTGAAGTCATGTTCACCCAATAATATTTGCGCTGCAGTGTTCATCGCATCCGCACTGAGGGGCCGCCGGTACCAAGTCACCAACCCCGCCATTTGAGCCGGTCGCGTTGGCGTATTCGAGATAATGTATCGGTATCGCCTCGACTCAGCGCTAAATCGCGCGTGAAACTCACCTGTCACCGTGCCGCCCCAATGAATAGAGACAGAAGGCGGCAACGCGCTGTTCCCACCCAAAACCCAAGACTTCACACTTCGACCTACGGGATCATCAAAATGGACAATCTGACCGGTAGCATGCACACCTGTATCAGTCCGCCCAGCACAGTGCGTCCGAATTTGTTGATTTGCTACGCTACTAAGCGCGGTTTCCACTGTTTCTTGGACCGTGGGAACCGCTAGCCGAGTTTGAGCCTGCCAGCCACTAAAAGGGCGTCCATCGTACTCCACACGAAGAGCGAGACGCGTACCGGGCTCGAGCCCCTCGTCGCTGAACGCCCGCTCAGCGCTGAACGCCGACTCATCACTTAACGCCAACGTGACTTACTCGAGGCTTTCCAGTAACGACTGCGCACGTTGACGCTGTGCAGCATCACCAGCCGACAGCGCGGTTTGAAGTAGTTCCGATGCGCCTACTTTGTCACCCATATCAATATACGCCAGCGCCAGTTCAAGAGCGGTTTCAGCAGGATCATCGGCGTCGCCCGACGACGCAGCACTGCCAGCACCCAGTTCCGGCTGTGTAGTCTCGGCCTCTTGAAATTCAAGGTCCAAGGACATGTCCATGGTGACCGTTGACTCATGGCTGTCATCAGTCGTTTCGCCAGCCAGCTCACGACCCCCCGCGTCGCCCTCAAGTGGCGTCGCATGAGCCTGTATCCTCGATCTGGCAGCATCTAGCGCGCCAGTAGCATTCGTCGCTTCAATGAGTGATAACAATTCAGTTGCCTCATCCACTCGATCGAGCGACAAGTAGATATCGAGCATTTTAAGCAGCCCTGTCGCGTTGTCTGGCTCAGCGGCAGAGGCTGCTTCAAGGGTATCGAGCGCGTGCTGATGTCGCCCGTATGCAACATAAATATCGGCTTCAGCCACGGCGTCAGCCAAAGACTGATCGGAGGCATACCCTGTTAGAAGAGACTCCCCGTAACCCCGCTCAGAAGCCATCCGAGCAGATTCGCTACCGGATGGAGAATCTCCCGTCGGTACCGGTAAAAGCTCATCCAGACTACTTCCCATGATCGACTTGACCGGCGGACCAAGCTCATCATCTTCCGATCCAGCGACGCTAAAAAGTCGTTTCCTACTTAGCCACGCTAATACCCCGACCACAAGAAGCACAATCATCCAAAACCCAGTCGAGACAATGGTTGAGAACGTTCCTTCACTCGGACTCACATCGGTAGATACGCTGTCATCAGCCGGCATCCCGACTTCAGACGAACTAATGCGCAAGGGACGCTGGGCCAACTCGGCTGACAGGCGCGCGATTTCTTGGTCTTTGTCGGTCACCACGTTTTGTAATTCGGTAAGCTGCGCACTGAGTGCGACCAGTCGAGATTCTATGGCGGCGAGATCAGAGCCGGCACCCTCAGTAGGCGTACTTTCGGGAACAGCGGTCTCGGCAGATACTGCGGACATTGTCTCGCTATTTTGGCTTAGTGTGGAGCCATCCCCGTCATCACCGACCGGAAGCAACTCGTTATCAGCAACGATTCGCAACCCACGAGCAGAGGGCGAGCGCCAACGCTCCCATTCAGCTGCCACTTCGCGACTCGCGCTTTTTACGTCCGGAATAGTCGAAAAATCAGTTGGCAGGGTCAACAGGACGCCCGCCCTGATACCGTTGATATTATCCCTGAGAAACGACGCCGGATTTGCCGCTTTGATCGCGAGCATCATTTGATCGACAGTGATGTTAGAGGGCTTAAATGCAGCTGCGATCGCACCCAATGTGTCATTGGGCGACACGCGATATTCACCGGCCGCATCGCGTCTCACAACCGGATCGTTTGCCAATACTGAAGTACGAGTGCCTGCAGCGATAGCGTTACTCGGGGGCAAATCCAAAAGAACCGTGTATTCACGCAATACTCGGCCTTCTGGCCACTTCAATTCAAGCAAGAAGCTCATATAAGGCTCAGTGACGGGCTCTCGCGTCAACACCTCTATGATGGGCCGTGCTGGATTGGCGAAATTGGGCTTAAAAGATAAGACTGAAAGCGAGTAGTGCCGCTCGAGTCCTAAGCGATCGAAGTCTGCGCTTGATGCCAACCCAATGAGCACCTCAGTCTCTGACAAGCTTTCCGGCCGAAGCACCTCGATAGTCGCTTGCAGTGGATCGTTTATAAACGACTCGACTGTAATATCACCCAGCCCAATTGCCTGCGTCTTCTGGGCAAGCAGAAACAGCAGAAAAAAAGCGCCTAACGACCGCGAGGATTTCATAGCCAACCATCGATAACCCTTGAACTCTCATCTTAACCCCAGCGACAGAAAGTTGTCAGAGGTAATTTGTAATTAGCGCTTCCGCTATCTGCACCGAGTTTAGTGCCGCGCCCTTGCGAAGATTGTCTGCGACAATCCACAGATTAAGGCCACGATCACAGCTAATATCGGCGCGAATACGACCGACGAATACCGCGTCTGCACCCGCACCCTCGCCAACGGCTGTCGGATAGCCGCCATCGGCGTGCTCGTCAAGCACCGTCACACCTGGCGCCACCGCCAACACGTCTCTCGCCTGAGCTGCTGACATAGGCTCACGCAGCTCTATATGCACGGCTTCGGAATGCCCGTGAAAAACAGGCACCCGAACACATGTTGGATTTACCGCGATCGAGTCATCCTCCAGAATCTTCTGCGTCTCCCAGACCATTTTCATCTCTTCACGCGTATACCCATTCTCCTGAAACGTGTCGATGTGTGGTAGCGCGTTAAATGCGATCTGCTTGGGATACACCTTGGCCGTGGCCGGCTGCCCGTTCAGTAGTCTCGCTGTCTGTCCCGCTAGTTCCTCAATGGCTGACTTACCCGTTCCGCTAACGGCTTGATAGGTAGCAACATTGATTCGAGTGATGCCGACTGCATCATGGATCGGCTTCAAGGCCACGAGCATTTGAATCGTCGAGCAATTTGGATTGGCGATAATGTTGGTTTCCGAATACCTACCAATAGCATGCGCATTGACCTCGGGTATCACCAATGGAATAGCATCCTCTCGTCTGAAGTGTGAGGTGTTATCAATGACAATACATCCCGCAGCGGCGGCCTTCGGCGCGTATTCGGCGCTAATATCGCCCCCAGCAGAGAACAATGCGATATGAACGTTTGAAAAATCAAAGTCCGCGAGATTTTGCACAGTAAGGCGTTTCCCACCAAACGACATCGTCGAACCTGCTGACCGCTCGGAGGCGAGCAGATAGAGATCACCCACGGGGAACCTTCTCTCCCCCAGTAATTCAAGGAGGACTTCTCCCACCGCACCCGTTGCACCCACTATGGCAACGTTATAACTCTTCACAACATCTCTCCTCGATTAGGCTAGGGTAGAAATCGCGGCCACTACCGCGTCACCCATGGTCTGCGTAGTGACGAACTCTGATTCCTTACCCGAAATATCCGCAGTCCTGAGTCCACTATCGAGAACATGCTCAACTGCTTTTTCAATGAGATCAGCGGCCTCGCTTTGATCGAGCGAGTAGCGAAACAGCATCGCAGCTGACAGAATCGTCGCAAGCGGGTTGGCCTTGCCTTGACCCGCTATATCGGGTGCGGATCCATGCACTGGCTCGTAAAGACCCCGAGAATCTGCGTTAAGCGATGCTGAGGGCAACATGCCGATAGAACCTGTCAACATTGCCGCGGTATCTGACAGGATATCGCCAAACAAGTTACCTGTGAGAAGGACATCAAACTGCTTCGGCGCTCGCACCAATTGCATAGCGGCGTTATCGACATACATGTGACTTAGCTCAACATCAGGATAGTCTGAGGCCAGCTCAGATACGACATCGCGCCACAGCATGGTTACCTCGAGAACGTTTGCCTTGTCCACAGAGCACAGCCGACCACCTCGCTTTTGCGCGAATTGAAACGCCAATCTCGCAATGCGGCGGATCTCAACCTCGTCATATACGTCAGTATTAAAGCCTTTTCTGATGCCCGCTGTAGAGGTCTCAATACCTCTGGGCTGACCGAAGTAAATCCCTCCTGTCAGCTCTCTGACAATAAGGAGATCAAGACCCGCCACGAGCTCTGGCTTTAAGCTTGACGATGCCGCGAGCTGAGGAAACAAAAGCGCGGGTCGGAGATTACAGAACAAATCTAAATCCGCTCGGATCGCCAGCAAGCCGCGCTCCGGCCTTGCACTAGCGGGCAAAACATCCCATTTCGGTCCGCCGACCGCACCCAGCAATATGGCATCTGCGCTTTTCGCAAGCGTTTGAGTGCTCGATGGATACGGGTCTCCTTGTCTGTCGATGGCAATACCACCTAGATCAGCAGAGTCGAATTCCAACTGAAGGCCGAACTGGGCGGAGACCGCTTCCATGACGCGCTGGGCCTGTGAGACGACCTCGGGTCCGATCCCATCGCCCGGGAGTAACAGAACACGATAGGCCATCAGACCTTGATCTCACTGAATAGCCAAGGTCGAGCCTGCCTATGCTTTGCTTCAAAGGCGCTTATGGCCGATTCACGCTGTAGCGTAATTCCAATATCGTCCAACCCTTCCAGCAGGCATTGTCTGCGGAAAGGATCAACCGAAAACGTCGCGCTTGACCCGTCAGGCAAGACAACCTGCTCTGCTTCAAGATTGACTGTCAGACTCAACACTTGCCCCTCATTTAGCTGATCGAACAAGGCGTTAATAACTGCCTCGTCTAGCTCTACAGGCAATAGACCACTTTTGTAGGCGTTATTTTTAAATATGTCGGCAAAACTTGGAGCAACAACACAGCGAATACCATACTCCACTAGGGCCCATACCGCGTGCTCTCGACTCGAGCCACAGCCAAAATTTTCCCGCGCAAGAAGAATGGAGGCATTCGAAAATTCTGACTTATTCAACGAGAATGTTGGATCCAAGCGACGCGCTGCGTCAGGGCTGGCTTCATCAAATGCTTCTATATAACGCAGTTCATCAAACAAATTCGGACCGAACCCCGTTCGTTTGATCGACTTCAGAAACTGCTTAGGAATAATAAGGTCGGTATCGACATTACTCCGATCGAGCGGAACCACCCATCCATCATGTATTGTAAACGCCTGCATTATAGGGACTCCAATTGCGAAGGATCGGTAAAACGGCCAGTAATAGCCGCTGCTGCAGCCATTGCGGGGCTAACTAAATGCGTACGACCACCCGCTCCTTGGCGTCCCTCAAAGTTACGGTTTGACGTCGATGCACAGCGCTTTCCGGGCTCAACTTTGTCCGCATTCATGGCCAAGCACATCGAGCAGCCCGGTGCTCGCCACTCCATCCCAGCGTCGATAAAGATCTTATCGAGTCCTTCGGCCTCAGCCTGCGCTTTGACCAGCCCAGACCCGGGGACAACGAGTGCGCGCTCTACCGAAGGTGCTTTTTTGTGTCCCTGGATCACGTTTGCGGCAGCGCGCATATCCTCTATGCGGGCGTTGGTGCAGGACCCAATAAAGACCATGTCGACTTGCACATCGGTCAGACTCATCCCCTCCTCAAGCCCCATATAATCGAGTGCTCGGCGCAAAGCCTTTTTGCTCGTATCAGTCTGCATATCAGCGATCATCGGAACGCAACCGCTAACCGATGTGACCATTTCTGGCGACGTACCCCAGGTAACCTGAGGTTCGATCGAGGACGCGTCGATGGATAGTTCTAAGTCAAATTCGGCGTCCGGATCACTGTGTAGCGTCCGCCAGTAAGCAACGGCAGACTCCCACTCGACACCCGACGGTGCCATCGGTCGACCGTCGACATACGCCAGTGTCGTGCTGTCCACACCTATCAATCCGGCTCTCGCTCCCGCCTCTATGGCCATATTACAAAGTGTCATCCGACCCTCCATCGAGAGTGAGGTGACTGCAGAACCAGCAAATTCAAGCGCATAGCCTGTGGCACCCGCGGTACCGATTTTACCAATGACTGCCAGCGCAAGATCTTTGGCAGTAACACCACTCCTAATAGCCCCGTCTAACGAGATCCTAAAATTCTTCATCTTTTTTGTTAACAAGCATTGTGTGGCTAGCACATGCTCCACCTCCGAGGTGCCGATACCGTGCGCCAGCGCTCCAAAGGCGCCATGCGTGGATGTGTGAGAATCGCCGCATACAATAGTCATTCCGGGTAGGGTTGCGCCTTGCTCGGGCCCCATCACGTGAACAATGCCCTGGCGTTTATCCGACAGATCGATTAGCGGGATATCAAAGTCAGCGCAATTGCTATTCAATGTTTCCAGTTGCACGCGACTAGTTACCTCGGCAACGCCAGAGTAACCCTCTAATGCGCGCTCCATTGGGTCTGTTGACACGTTGTGGTCCGGCACGGCGACATTAGCATTTAACCGACGAGGCCTCCGGTCAGCCAAGCGAAGTCCGTCAAAGGCCTGAGGTGAAGTAACTTCATGAATGAGATGTCGATCAATGTAGATTAACGCCGACCCATCGTCACGTTCATCCACCAGATGTTCATCCCAAAGCTTGTCGTACAGCGTGCGTCCCATAGTGAAGTTCCTTTACTTACGGCTGCCGGCAACATGGGCTGCTCCCGTCATCGTTAGCCTAACTGCAAGTGTGCGTTGACTTGGCAGCCAGCGCCGCGGCGGCGGATATTACCACACCTCTTCACGGCGGGGGCGCCAAAGACGACTCCAAGCCGCGAGCTACGTGCTGTGTGTGGCGGATTTATCTGCTATGTCGCCGCTATCGGCCACAAATTCAACTCGGCCGGGCTAGTGCGCTGCCTCGGGCCATGTAAAACCACTCACTTTACGAACAATACGCCAACATTTATGTATGTGAGTTGAGCGCGTGAAGTCAGGGCCTAACGTCGACTTGGTGATCTCCTCGACATCAAACTCCTCGGTTATTTCTGCTGCAAGCAAGAACCGTCTGTTGTTGTTCGAAAAATAAAGCACCCCATCGCCCGCTAGACGCGCCATAGTAAGCCGAATAAGACTAACGTGATCTCGCTGGACGTCGAAATCAGACGCCGTGGATTTACTGTTAGAAAACGTTGGCGGATCCAACAGGATAAGGTCATATTCTGATGTCTCCGACGCCAACCAGTTCAATACATCGTCGCGAATGATCTGGTGCCTGCTCTCTGACAGTCCGTTAATCGCGAGATTGTCTCTGAACCACTCAAGGTAGGTATTACTTAAATCAACGCTGGTGGAGTACCGTGCACCACCCACTCCCGCTTGGACACTTGCCACACCCGTGTAGCAAAACAGATTCAAGAACCGCTTGCCTTTTACCTCGCGCTGAATCCTCTCGCGGAGTGGGCGGTGATCCAAAAACAGCCCCGTGTCCAAATAATCAAATAAATTCACCCAGAGCTTCGCACCCAATTCGTTCACCAACAGACGCTGGTTTCGACGACCTACGCGCTCGTACTGATCGAGACCTCGCTGCTTTTTTCTTCGTTTAACAGCGATATCGCCTCGCGAGGACACATTAAAAACAACTTGCACCGCGTCGATCACATCGTCAAAGCGCCGGTTAGCGTCGACTTCATTAACGGTCTTCGGAGGGGCGTACTCCGCCATGTGTATCGCCCCTTGATACATGTCAATCGCGACGGCATATTCGGGCATGTCAGCATCGTAAATGCGAAAACACGTGACTTTCTCTTGCTCGCGCCAACGGGACAATTTCTTCAGATTCTTGCGCAAACGGTTAGCGACCATCTCACCGCCCGTTGAAAGTGTTGGTAGATCCTGCTGACTGACACCCCCATCATCTAATGGTTTTTCCTGAGTCTGACGTAGCTTATTTGCCTCATCGAGGGCAAATAGGAACAACGCGATATCGATGGGGCCACTCTTCATTTTATACTGCTTGTGACTACGCAAACCCGTGGCCTTGGCATGACTCATCTGGGCCGCAAGGACGGCTGCGTTCCAGCCGGAGAACTCTGAGTGCATTACCTGACCCAGAGCGCTGTACAGTTTTTCGGCGGCTGCCGTCGTGCTTAGCCGTTCCCCCCACGGTGGATTTACCACCAACAAACCCGTCTCCATTGTTTGATGTGTAGGTTTTGTAATATCAGATAATTGTCTAGCACGAACCCGAACAACTGACCCAAGACCCATGCGGCGGGCATTTTCTTCGGCCCTTCGAATCGCAGCCACGTCTCCGTCGTAACCGCGAATTTCAACACCGTGCGGCAGGGCGGTCAGAACACCAGCCTGCCCCTCAGCGCGAATCACTTGCCACTGATCAGGCTGATGCCCCAACCAACCCATGAACCCAAAACGATCCCGATTCAGCCCGGGTGGAATACGCAGAGCAATCTGAGCGGCTTCTATAAGTAGCGTGCCTGAGCCACACATCGGATCGACCAAACTACCGCCCTGCGCTGCTGTCTGTGCCCAACCAGCTCTTATCAAGACTCCGGCTGCTATATTTTCTTTTAAGGGTGCCTTTCCACCCTCTAAGCGATAGCCCCGCCGGTGAAGACTATCTCCGGACAAATCCAAACTTAACGACAGCTTACCCTTACTGAGCTGTGCGACGATGCGTAGATCGGGACTTTTGGCATCAACAGTGGGCCGCTGTCCCGTGTGATCACGAAAGAAGTCAACGATCGCATCTTTGACTTTCAAGGCGCCAAAATGCGTATTTTTAATATATGACGTCTGACCGCGAAACTCGACGGCAAAACATGTGTGAGATGACATGTGATCAGACCATTTAAGGCCTCGAGTTGCTGCGTATACATCATCCGTATTCGATACCGCAGTCTCCGATATCCGAACTAAGACTCGGTTCGCTAGACGACTCCATAGGCACGCCCGATAGGCCACTGCCAGTGGCCCGGTGAAATGAACGCCAGACGGAGTCTCTCTGAGACTAAGTGCGCCCAGTGCCGCTAATTCCTCTAATAGCAGAGGTCCGAGACCCACAGGGCAGGTGGCCAAAAATGATAGCTGCTGGGTCACAAGTCAGACTCGAGCGCATCAATCCGACGTAACGTATCTCGCCACTCGCGGTACTGCTGCTCAACGGTTCCTGTCAGTTCAAAAATACGCTCGTTCGCGTATAGCTGTGTTGAACGAGTCTCACCCTCTAAATCGATCACCAACTCGAACAGCTCCTGCTCATGTATCTTGAGTGATCGATAAGCGGCGTAAACCGCTTGGAGTGAGGTAAACGTCGACTCATCGGTGAATTCATTCGTATTTACTTGCCTTTCACGCCGTTTTTCCAGCCAATCCAACTGTGTCTTACTCGCTTTTAACCACTGCAGGTAAGCAGCACCCACTTCATCGTGCAGTTTGGTTAACTGCTCATCAATGGTGTCCACGAATAACAACTCATAATCCTGAAGTCTTTTTAATCTCAGTACCATAGGGTCTAAATCACTCGGGACTCGTTTTACCTGCCACTGGCCAGAGACCTGCTCGAGATACCCGGAAAAGGCTGAGGGTAATATTCCGCGCGCATATCGAAGCATCGACACTGTACGCAGATACGATTCCGAAGGCGAGTGCGCGGATAACTCACGGACTACGTCGCGATAAATCGTTGCATAAAGATCGTCAAAGGGATCACCACGATCACCGAGGTAATCCTCATCGGACGCGATATCTCGATACCTTCGGTCTAGCAGTAACTTGCCCGCCACATGCCGAGCGGCCACCCGCAATTCCAGTTGTTGACCATCGGAAGCTAACACCGTTATCGACAAAGCCAATTGAGGAATAACCGACCCCTCAGGGAATAACCGCACCACTCCCCAGTCATCTGATCGTTGGAACTCGCGACGCATTCGCGCTCCAATCAAAATAGCCTCGGTTGCTCGAAACGATGCTTCGATGGCGGTACCACTGCCATTACCGACATCGCTTTCAGACGTGATACCCACGTCAAACCGTGCTGGACTGGCAGGACGCGGTGCATCGATCGTGGTGACTAGCCGCACAGGCGCTATGTCATTCTGAGCAAAACTCCACTGGGGATAGAGTGCGACCACTGTAGCGAGCACACCCAAACTGCAATACGTTGTGAACCACGATATCACTACTGAGTAGTGCATACTTTGCCCTTGGTGAGCGTTCGTTGACACCGATAACCCAGTGCCTCAGGGTCATACCGCGTGAAATACTGACTCACTACCAATGGGACACGCGCCGCAGCGGTCTCAACGGAAGTAACAAGTAGAAGCGAATCACTGTCACCTCCGCGGGACAACCTATGGGTAATATCCAGCCCGTCTTGCAGTGCCAAAGAGAAAAAGAGCTGCTCACCGTCCCATCCACAGCGCTGTACGCCGAGTGCATCATTTGTTGCCGTAAGACCCGAGCCATCGTTTTCACAAATCAGTGCAAAACTATTGTCTCGCTTGACTCGAACGCGGGCATCGTCCTGCATAATATCGAGAAGGGCCGGCTCAGTAATGATTTCCGCGAGTCGCGCGAGAGTAACAAGATCTCGCCCACCCGGCAGTGGACTACCGGTAAAACCGCGCCCCTCCTCTGCCAGTCTCGATCGACGAGCCGCCTCACGCTGTACTTGTCGCGACACTGAATTGAGCTGGCTCTGAAGGTTGTCGCTGCGCGAATAGTCAATTTCCCAGTGCCCCGACATGTCGATCGGCGTCGCGATGCGGGTGACAGCCTCCTTGTGCCGGTCCTGCACGCAGCCCGCCAGCACTACCATAGCCGCCAGAAAACCTTGCAATATGGGTCTTGTCATCAACAACACTCAGGCCCGGGCGCTAATACCAGAAACGCAAGTCAGGCCAGTTCTGCTCGCAATTGGAACTTCAGCACCTTGCCTGCGGGATTACGCGGTAGCGCATCAACCAGATGTAGTCGCAACGGAAGCTTGTAGCGTGCAAGCTTAGCCTCTGCAAATTCTCGAAGCTCATCGAGCGAGAGACTGCCTGTCGGAGTCAACGCAGCCACTGCCGTCACAGCTTCACCCCACTTCTCATCTGGCAAACCAATCACTGCGACTTCGGCTATTGCTGGATGATCAAACAACACGCTCTCGACCTCAGCCGGATACACATTTTCACCGCCAGAAATCACCATATCTTTCAAACGATCGCAAATATAGAGGTACCCCTCCTCGTCGAGATAGCCCACATCGCCCGAGTGGAACCATCCGAGTTCGTCTATAGCACTTGCGGTTGCATCAGGTCTATTCCAGTAACCCTTCATGATATTTGGACCCTTGATACAAATCTCGCCCCTCTCTTGAGGACCGAGGGGTTGGTTGTTCGCATCCACAATACGTACGTCGGTGTGAACGGGCGGCAGGCCTGCAGAGCCGAGTTTCTCCAAACACTTTTGTGGGCCTAAAAAAGAGGCAAACGGACTGGTTTCGGTCAAGCCATAGCCTTGGCAAAAACTGATGCCACGCTCACCGTACAAGGCTATGAGGGACGCAGGACAGGGGGCAGCACCCACGATCAAGATATCAACCGACGATAAATCTGTCTCGGAAAATGCAGGGTGCTGAGACATGAATAAAAACATCGCCGGCGCACCAAACATGTGTGTCACCTTGTGCTCTTCAATGGCCTCTAAGACCGCGCCAGGATCAAAGTGACGCAGCAATACCAATGGACTTCCCATTTGAAAGGCTGAAATAGTCATGACGTTGAGACCGCCAATGTGAAACAGTGGCGCAGCGGTGAGTAATACGTCGGTATTTTTAGCACCAAACGCCAGATTGGCATTCACATTATTCCAGACGATATTTCCATGCGTTAGCATCGCGCCCTTGGGCAGGCCGGTCGTGCCTGACGTATACATGATCAACAAGGTGTCGTGAGCGCTTGTATGGATTATCTCTGATAGAGGGTCAGCATCATTGATTGCGATCTCAAGACAAGAAAAACCCGCCTGATCCCCTGTTACTGAGAACAACTGCCGACAGGGCAATCGATCACGGACATCGTCGAGGACTGGAATAAGCTCAGGATCCACAATTAGGGTATGGATACCTGCATCACCTATGATGAACGCTAACTCTTCTCCTGTGAGCCTAAAGTTAAGTGGCACAAACACAGCGCCTAGACTAATCGCCGCAAACATGGTCTCGATAAAGCCTGGCTGGTTAAATCCCAAAAAACCGACTCGATCGCCAACACAAACCCCTGAGGCTTTTAGCACCCTCGCTTGCTTTCTCACGCGAGATGCAAATTCGCCGTAAGAGCGGGTTGCTCCCTCAAAAATTATGGCATCGTTATCCGGATTTTGTTCTGCCTGTTTTATGACCTGTGCCGCGACATTAAAATTGGGCTCTGGACGGTGCATCGACAATTCCCTCCTGCTATCCACGCATTTAAATTCGTTGTAATCAGTCTGAAGTGCTAACAGTGACGCGACTGACTCACGCTATCGCCGCCTCTCCCCAGGTATTAAATCCGGCAACCGCGGGCGTGCCGGGAAGATACATCTGCTCAATGGCATCAATACCAAACCCCGCCTCTTGCAGCAGCGCACGAGTATCGCGCGTGATATGACATCCGCCGAAAACACGCTTCCACAGAGGATTTATACGGCGCTGCCACTTCGCCACACGCTCATCCGGCGCGATGCCATGCTCACAAAAAAATAGTTTTCCGTCCGGCTTGAGCATGCGGCGAGCCTCAGCCAACGCGGCCTGTGGATTGGGCACGGTGCAAAGCGTAAAGGTAATCAATACCGAGTCGACCGATGCGCTAGCCAACGGAATATTCTCAGCCGAACCCTCGATAAATTCGACCTTAACCTTGGCCTGGTTGGCCCTCGCCTCGGCCAGCTCCCACGACTTACTACAGGGGTCAATACCAATCACTTTATCCACATGACTAGCGTCGTAGTGCGGTAAATTATGACCTGCTCCGATGCCAAATTCTAAGACAGTGCCTCGTGCAAGCGGGACGACTTTTTGCCGCTGACGAATGACCGGTTTTGTGCCACAGGCACACGTTACTAGCCGTGGCACGACGCGTTCACTGTAAAACCCCATGTTGCCCCCTCACGTGTATGTAGTTGTCTAAAGACTAGTCTAGATAGGCTTGTGCGTCGATGATACGCATTTCAGTTTCGATCCAGGTCTCGACCCGCTTCATGAAGGCAATTGCATCCTCGCCCTCCTCGGCTTTTAGCGCCGGGCCAATCGAGATATCGACCTCGCCCGGGATAAAACGCCACGTTTTACGCGGCCAACATCGACCTGTCGCCGCAGCTATGGGTACAACCACCGCTCCCGTCTCCAAGGCCAAACGAGCAGCACCCGACTTGTACAGTCTCTGATCGCCACGCGCCGCACGAGTTCCCTCCGGAAACATGATAATCCACTTACCTTGATCCATTAGCTTTGCGCCTATTGTCGCAACTCGCTGCCAGGCATCACCCCTTGCACTGCGATCGATTGGAACCATCTGAAGACGGCCAATAGACCAACCAAAAAAAGGCACCCATCGAAGTTCTTTTTTATAAACATAGGCGACTGGGTTGGTCATGATGCTTGGGTAGAGAAATGTCTCGAGTGTCGACTGATGCTTACTGCAGACAATCACGCGATTGCCATCGGCTGCATCAAGCAAATTCTGGTATCCGCTGACCTTAGTTCGAACGCCACCGACATAACGCGTTGCAGCCATTGCAAGTTGCAGCCATGGCCTGCCAATCCAAAAGTAGGTCACTCGATAAGGCGCAATAAACGACGACACTACCAAAATAGAACCTATTGGTATGACGGTCACGGCCATAATCAAAAATACGAGAAGGGATCGAATCGCGAGCACTTAATACCTATAAGCCTTAATGGTTGTCCGGTGGATAGTACCAAGGTCGTGCGCTCGAGCAAGCAGCAGTCAAGTTCCATTAAAATCGAGACACGCCTTACATTGTGTGGCGGGGAGTCTATACTCCCGCAAGAGGTGATGTGCGCTGTGAAAAAACCCCCATCCAAACAGGAGATCCGAAGGCGTCTTGAAGCGCAGACCAACGCCTTTCTAAAGCGCGGTGGTGAGATATTAGCTGTACCGCCGGGAGTGAGCGCCGTTGACGAGGCGATCTCTCCCGTAAAGACACCTATTTTTACCGGGCCACCCCAGCCCCGAACACCGGTCAACGACATCATCGAAACATTGGATCGGCGCCGAGAGGCAAAGATTAAGCGTCCGGCCTCCAGGCGAACTTCTCGGCAAAAAACCCAGCGCCGGAAACAGATTGTTTACGACGATTTTGGTGAGCCCCTACGCATCATATATCGAGACGATTGAAGGCCCTGTGAACTAGGGCACACCGGGTGACGTACCGATGAACGCACACCTAGGATAGGCCACCATGCTAAGCATCACTGAAACGCTCACCGTCGCTCGCTCTCAGCACGACTGCTTCTGTTATTTGGCAGATTTGAGGAAACTCGTTGAATGGGATCCCTTGGTTCGAGAGGCACGCAAAGACACCCCAGGACCGGTCGGTAAGGGTTCTTGCTTTACGATCAAGATTAATATTGTTGGTCTGTCGGTACCGTTTCGCTACGTTATTACCGAGTTCACGCCGGATCGACGCATTGTTTATTCCGGACGAAGCGCCTTCATCAATGTTAACGATACTATTGATATCGTGAGCGGCGACGAGGGCTGCCAGCACATCACGTATCGAGCTGACTTTTTCCTAAAGTGGGGACTTGAGCGATTAATTGGCAACTTCGCAAAAACCACGAGGACGCAATATAACGCCGCTATCTCAGGTTTGTACTCGGCGCTAAGTAGCATGCCATCCGAGGCAACGATTCACCCCAAAAACGTCAAAGCGGACGCACAGACCATCTCAGCGCTCAGATGCTTCACTCGACATGGCTACCTGTCAGGACGAAGAACATGGGCACCTATGAGCTATCGCTTAGAGGGGCGCCACGTTGTGCTTACCGGCGCCAATTCGGGTATTGGTCTTGCCGCAGCGATCGAACTAGCCGCGGCAGGTGCGGATCTGACGCTGGTTGTCCGGACCCAGGAAAAGGCTGCCGCGACCTTACAAACCATCGAGCTGGAAACTGGCCGTAATGACATACGCTTCGAACTGGCCGATTTGAGTCTGCTGTGTGACACAGAGGCCCTCAGTCAGCGCTTGTTACAGGGAGGGAAGCCGATCGACGTGCTCATCAATAACGCCGGTGCGCTTTTTAATCAGCATCAACTAACCCGTGAGGGCCTAGAGCAAAGCTATGCCCTGCTCCTACTGTCCCCTGTACTGCTCACAGAGCGCCTGTTGCCCCTACTCGAGGCGCATGAGCTCCCCGCTCGCATTGTTAACGTGGTCTCTGGTGGCATGTATGCTGAGCGACTCAATCTCAAGCGACTCAATCTGTCTGCAGACGGGTACCGCGGCGCTAGGGCCTACGCTCAATGCAAACGTGCCCTTAGCATCATGACGGAAATTTGGGCAGACCGATGGCGTGAGCGCAATATTGTGGTGAATGCCATGCATCCTGGCTGGTCTGACACCCCAGGTGTGCAGAAGGCCCTGCCCATGTTCAGGCGAGTCACGAGACTGGTCTTACGGTCTCATGCTGAGGGGGCAGATACGATTGTTTGGTTAGCCCAGTCACCTCAAGGAGGCCTATCCACCGGTAAGTTGTTCTTAGATCGCGAGCCTCGTTCGACTTATTTATTGGGCAATAATGTCGAAGCCGTGGCAGATAGAGCTGCACTCGAAACGCAACTCAATCGGGATATCGATAAGACTTTGCCGACATAAGAGTACTTGAGCTGAATAGCACCCCGCCGTATGGTTCATCCTCCCCTACTGGCTGGACTATTAGATGAGCACACACCCCATACTCCCCTTTAAGCCAAGGGTTCTGGACTCAGCAGTCGAGGATCTAGTCGGTCGACTGAAATCAACCCGTTTGCCCGACGCTGAAACCGTAGAAACCTGGGATCAAGGTGTGCCACTGTCTTATCAGCGGGAGCTAATCGATTATTGGTCTACCGACTATGATTTCAGCCGCTTGGAACGACGGCTCGGCGCCGTTGAGAATTTCATAACCAACATAGACGGCCTCGACATCCATTTTATTCACAAGCGGAGTCGACACAGCCAAGCAACCCCGTTACTGATTACACACGGATGGCCCGGTTCGGTGCTTGAGTATCTCGATATCATCGACGCATTGAGTGATCCGACACGCTTCGGCGGTAAACCCGATGACGCCTTTCACATCGTGATCCCCGCTCTGCCCGGGTTTGGCTTTTCGGGTAAGCCCACCTCTCCGGGTTTTGGCGTTGCCAAAATTGCAGCCATGTGGGAGCAACTAATGGCACGCTTGAATTACCAAACGTTCCTCGCTCACGGTGGCGACTGGGGATCGATCGTGACCCAAGCCATACTGTTGCAAGACGAGACCAACTGCGTGGGTGGACACTGCACCTTACCCGTCGTGCTGCCCGATGAAAGCACCCTGGACAACCCAAGCTCAGACGAGATCGATGCGCTTAAGTCGTTTCAGTTTTATAACGAATGGGACTCGGGCTACTCTAAGCAGCAGGCCACTCGTCCACAGACATTAGGGTATGCTTTGGCCGATTCGCCCTCGGGGCAGTTGGCATGGATCATTGAGAAGTTTGGGTTCTGGATGGACTGTGAGGTAAATGACATCCGACATCCAGAGAACGTGCTACATAAAGATCTGCTACTAGACAACGTCACCCTGTACTGGGCGACTAATACTGCCACCTCCTCTGCACGGCTATATTGGGAAAGCTTTGCAACGCCTAATTTAGCACCGATAACCCGCCCTATTGGCTTGAGCGTATTTCCCAAAGAGATCATGCGAACCAGTGAACGCTGGGCACGCAACCGATTTCACAAGCTAGTTCATTTTGAGAATGACTTTGAGCGAGGCGGACACTTTGCAGCACTGGAGGCCCCAGACGCACTGGCTCGTGAACTACGTATCTGGCGGGCCAAGCTATCTGCGTAGCCGTTAGCGCGCGAAGTGAGTGACACCCTCAATTATGGTCATATCGACGACGAGCTCACGCAGATCGGGCGCAGTTAAGGGACTACCCGACAACACCACCAGATCTGCCAGTTTTCCCGGCTCGATCGAGCCTATCTGATCATCCATAAAGATCTGCCAGGCAGCATCAATCGTGACCGCGCGCAAGGCTGACATTCGATCGATACGCTGATCTGGACCCAGTATGACACCTGACTTCGTTTTGCGCTCAACCGGGCTCCAAACCGCTTGCAGTGGTCGCATAGGCGTAACGGGCGTATCCATATGTGAGGAAAACCGAACACCTGCATCCAGGGCCCACTTAGCGGGGCTCATATTGGCGGCACGCTCAGGCCCCATAAAGATGCCAGCGTGACGATCGCCCCAAAAAAAGGTGTGCGCGGCAAAGAAACTCGGCGTTACACCCAAGACCGCCATTCGTGCAATTTGATCCTCTCGGGCCATTTGAGAGTGGATGATGAGGGGCCGCGCATCCGGCCACGGAAATCGCTCACTGGCCGCGGCGATCGCGTCGAGCGCATCTTCAATGGAGGCGTCGCCATTACCGTGAATTGCCACTTGAATGCGTCGTTGATAAAGGCCCGCAACCTGCTCAAACAACGCCTCACGGGGAACTGCAGGGTAACCTCTATAGGTCGCATCGCCCTTGTAAGGCCTATGGTATGGCTGACTCAAGTACCCGGTAAATCCTTGAATACTGCCATCCGCGACAATCTTGACACGAGGCACTACAACACGACCGCCACTGAAATCATCCAATGATAAGTCGCCCGACAACAGACCAGCGCCCACCTCGTCAAAGAAGGGAAACAGTGCGACGCGCAACGGCATCTGGTTATAGCGGGACATCGGTCCAAGTAGCTTGGCCAATCCCGTCGGCATGCCACCGGCTGACGCTGTCGTAACGCCGTATTCGAGATATTCAGACGTCGCTAGCTGGGTCATACGCCATGCATCTGTTGCAGAGAGATCGAGCATCTTCTCGCGCGCAGCGTGTGTTGCTGTCTCCTCCAGAACACCATTTGGTCTTCGCTTATCGGCAGAGGTGAGGTCTCTCACAATATGACCTCCCTCGGGATCGGGCGTCGTCTCGTCAATGTTGAGCTCTGCCAGCGCAGCGCTATTGACAACCATCAGATGGCCCGACACATGAACCACAGCGATTGGCCGCGATACGGATACCGAGTCGAGATCGTCCCGAGTTGGGTGTCGCCGCTCTGCAAGCAGGGTATCGTCGTAATTACTACCGACCAACCAGCCGTCGGGTCTCTCCGCTCCAAAGATGCGCAGCTTATCGAGCAACTGTGGGATGGACCGAGTATCGCCAATGGGTGGGCTGTTTAAATCAACCGTAAAAGCGGTTTGCCCAGAGCCCGGAAAATGTCCATGCGCATCGATAAACCCCGGTATCAAGGTGCGCCCCTCGAGTCGCACCACCTGAGTCGCTGGTGTTATTAATGCCTCGATGTCGGCATCAGTTCCAACCGCGTCAATAACACCCGCGCGAACACTAATCGCCTCAGCGACAGTATTGTCTGAGTCCATCGTCAACACGTCACCGCCCAAAAAAACTTGGTGAGCGGGCGGCTTTGGTGTGCTGATCAGTTGCGCTGTGTAAAGCGCTAAAGCACCTAACAGTGCTATCAAGGCAAAGAGTGTTCGCTTCAATGTCATTTGTTGTCTCTTATTCGGAATCGAATTCTATTTTAGTAATGGGGCGGTGGCGGCTCACTCTCAGGCGGCTCCAAACCCTCTAGCTGCGCCGCTTGCTCTTGCAATGCATTACGCAGCTCTTTCAAAGCCATCTCCATCTTTTCTAAGCGTTCGTGCTGTAGGAGAAGCACACGCTCTAACTCGTCATTGGCCACCTCAAGAAAGGCTATTTTTGTCTCAAGTACCTCGATCAATGCTTCACCCTTTCCTTCCTTCACAGTACCCTCATTCACATTAGCGTTCATCGAAGACCTCACATTTGGCGCCCCCGCTTATTAAGCGAGACAATAGCAACTGCTAAACTGATGTTAAAAGCCCCAAACGAATGATGGTGTGAAATGAAATCCAAGTCCGACAATCGGCCAGTTTACAGTACTGATCAAGGCCGCCTATGCACGCAATGCCTCAGAGCCGTGGGCAACTGCGTATGTGGAAAGGACCGACCCGCCGCCACAGGCGACGGTATTGTCCGTATCTCCCGGGAAACGAAGGGTCGTGGGGGCAAAGCTGTCACAGTTATCGACGGCCTGCCCGTATCCCCGACAGAGCAAAAAAGTATCGCCAAAACACTGAAGCAGAAATGCGGTGTTGGCGGCGCCGTGAAGGGCGAGCGAATTGAAATCCAAGGTGATCAACGCGCCACCTGCAAGAACGCATTGGAATCCCTAGGTTACACCTGCAAACTCGCCGGTGGCTGACTTAAAATGTAATCAACGCCTTCTGACCCGTGCGTCGAACACCGTATTTTGCCCCGGCTGACGGCGTGACCGATTCGACGAGACTTATACGGTCTGAGTAGCTGCTAGCGAAAGTTGAAGTCAATTCGGCAACCACTCTGGCCTGCATACGATCTACGACTTCTCTTCCCGCCTTCATCATAAAGGGCGTGAGCAACCAACCACCAATCCCCCAAGAGAAACCATAGCCGCGGTTCAGAGAGGTCGGCGCCAGATCGAGTGCTCCGTAGATGTAAAGCTGTTTAAATTCGTTCGAGCCGTAGCGCGACCATTCACTCATGCGCTTGACCGCCGCCGCCTCCATTGCCATTAAAATCGCATTTCCCAGCTTACCGCCGCCAATCGCATCGAAGGCCAGCGTGGCACCAGTCGCATTGACTGCTACAGCGAGCTGATCAGAAAAGTCGGCGTCGGAGCTATTAACGACATGAACGGCACCCTCCGCCTTAAGAAGTGCCACCTGATCTTCGCTTCTCACTATGTTAACCAGTGGCACACCATCGCTCAGGCAAATGCGATTTAGCATTTGGCCCAAATTTGACGCCGCCGCCGTGTGGACGATCGCCTTATGACCCTCCATTTTCATGGTCTCTACGAAGCCCAGCGCTGTCATGGGATTCACAAAGCATGAAGCGCCATCCTCAGATGCCGTAGCATCAGGTAGCGGAATACATTGAAACATCGATACTGTGCGATAGTCGGCATACATTTCACCACCAAACAAGGCAACTCGCTTTCCCAGCAACGCTTGTGCCTCTGGGCTAGATCCCGCTTCGACAACTGTGCCACAGGCCTCGTTTCCCACAGGCAGCCACTCACCCATACGTGTCGCCATAGCGCGCATAGCAGGCGGGGGGACATCGAGCACAATCGAGGGATATCCATTGCGCTCTGACGCTCGAATCGAGTCCACGTCGGCAGCACCAAACATCAGCCCCAAATCAGATGGATTAATCGGAGAGGCCTCGATTTTAACCATGACTTCATTATCGGACGGTGCCGGAATATCGACATCAAATAGCGCGCACTCAATAGTGCCCTCTTCGTGTACGCAAGACTGCATTTGTAGACTTTTCATGCTGATTCCTTATCGTTTTTTAGTTTTACGCTTTAGTGCGACCGATTCAGTAGTGCTTAGCGCTCTGGTTTTTCTACTGACACTCCTAGTACTGATAATCCCGCTCAGCCTGAGACAATAACTGAGCAGGCTTGCCTGCCTTAAGCCGGTATATCACGTTATACGCCATGACCGCTCGAACATACTCGCGCGTCTCTTTAAATGGAATAGTATCGACCCATCGCGCTGCGCTCATATCGCCATTGATCCATCGGCGGACACGATTAGGCCCCGCATTGTAAGCCGCAAGCGCTTGTAAGCGATTACCCTCGTAGCGCGTCAGGAGATCTCTGTAATAGAGCGCACCGACCGCCGTGTTGTAGCTGGGTACCATGAGACGCGAGCGGCTGTATCGGTAATTGTGTTTACGTGCCGTAAGCCGAGCTGTGCTGGGCATGAGCTGCATGAGCCCACGCGCGCCAACCTCCGAAACCGCGCTGGGCGACAAAGCACTCTCCCGCCGAGCAATAGCGATAAGCTCCTCAACCCCAAGGCCAGACTCCTGAGAGGCATTTTGAAATTCACTGGCAAAGACCATCGGGAAGCGCAAATCAAGACGCCCCCACGCTTTTGCGGCAGCGGCAGCCTCGATGGCCAAGGAGTGCCAACCGAGCGCTGCCGCGAGGTCCGCGAGCCGCAGGGCTATCGCCGGATCCGATAAAGCACTTCTAAATTCCGACGTGGCCTCCCACCTCATACCCAGCGCATTGAGTTCCAATACACGTTGTTCGACCTCCAGCGCCTCCGCATCCGTTGATGACTGCGCGTGATAGTGGCTACCCAGCGTCAACGGTAATCCAAGTGCCTCGGCCGCAAGGTAAGCGTGAAAACCGCGTCCAGATGCCAACTCATTCAATTCCGCCTCCGAACGCGTGGCTTCGCCAGGTCCAGCTGCCATAACCCGCCAGTAGCGCCATTCATCGGTCGCTTGTTTCTCGACTGAGAGCCATTGAAAGGCGATACGGAAAGCTTCCCAGTCGGCGTTGGCAATGGTTGAGCGTAAATATATTTCGGTTAATTCATCATCCCCTAGTGCAGGTAAACGCGACATCAACCACTCGATTGGGGCAGCACTCTTGGCGAATAAACTGTGCCGAACTATCGGACTGTGCATAGCCCTCATTTGCTCATCACTGAATGAAAAGCGCCTTTCTAGTTGTTGCAAGGCTTCGAATGCTCGTCCAGGGTTCACTCTCGCCAAGCGCTTGATGCCAGCGACTGCAATGTCTTGCTGTCGGACGATGGCACCGCGTGTTTTCTGCGTCACGCGGTCAGGACGACTTACCATCGCACCCAGATCGCTCAGGCTCGGTTTTAAGCCTGTCGAAGCGAAGCGGTTTAAATAACGAAGCAGGGTCATATTCCGAGCATCAGCCGCCTTGAGTGCCCTACTCCAGACTACCTCGTCGCTCGGCCCAGACCGTCGGTACCACTCGCTAAATACGGGATCGCAGGCTTTAATTTGTGACTGACCCACCACCCACACGTGGGTAAGGATCGTCGTGGCACGCTCCGCTTGATTGGTCATTAATAATGCATGCGCCCTGTGACACTGAAGCTCGGTACTCAGCTCATATCCATCAGTCACGTCAATCACCGTCTGCCATTTCCGATCCGCTGTCTTGTGACGAACCACACTTCGCAGCGTTCTTGCTGCAACAGGCGAATTGGAGGCTGATTCGACAAATGCTCGCACCGAATCCGATGTCACGTCATGTAGATTACCCTCGATGGCTAACGCATCTAAGTATGGGGTTAGCGGATAATTATTCAGCGCTGCGCGCCGCGATTCATATCGCGGTCCTGCACCTGAGCGAAGTTCTTTCACGGCGCTCTGGAATATAATCCGCTCATCCGCAAAGGCGTCGGAAAGCTCTGCGCTTCGTTCTGCGCTTGGTGTATGTGCGGACAAAGCTGTTATCGACAGCAGACATAGGGCCGCAACTATGCGAAAGTTTGGTGAGGTACAACGGAACATGCCCGCGAGCATGACGGTACCCACGCGTTTTTTCAATCGAATTGCGGCACGCCAGCTCACAAATGATGAATAGCGGTAACCATGAAAACAAGTGACGTACGACTGACACAATTTAGCCCCGCAGCCGGTTGTGGCTGCAAACTGTCCCCCGATGTATTGCGGCAAATACTCACCCCAGTGGAGGTCGATGCGCAAGCTGGCTCAGACCCATCACTGCTGGTTGGCAACAATAGCCGTGACGATGCCGCGGCTGTCGATATTGGCGGGGGAAGAGCACTGCTAAGCACCACAGATTTCTTCACGCCTATTGTCGATGACCCCTTTGAATTTGGTCAAATTGCCGCGACCAATGCCCTCAGTGATATCTACGCTATGGGCGGCACCCCGACCGTGGCAATCGCCATTTTAGGATGGCCAGTCAACACACTAGCGCCATCGATAGCGAGCTTGGTTCTGGCTGGCGCAAGAGCGACCTGTGAAGAGGCTGGGATAGCGCTTGCCGGCGGACACAGCATCGATATTTCCGAGCCTATTTTTGGCCTGGCAGTATCGGGGCTGGTCGAGATCAAGCATCTGAAGCAAAACAACACAGCACGCCCTGGTGACACGCTTTTTCTAACCAAATCTCTGGGTGTGGGCATTACCAGCACGGCCATAAAACGCGACAAAGTTCGGCTGCCAGATGCAAAGGCCGCCACTCAGAGCATGTGTGCGCTGAATAACATTGGCACAGCACTCGCCACTTTTGATGGCGTTACCGCCATGACCGATGTGACGGGTTTCGGTTTGGCCGGCCACCTAGTGGAACTCATCACGTCAAGCTCGTTAGACGCCGACATTACCTGGTCCAGTCTGCCGTTGCTGCCCAATCTATCCGAGTACATTGCCGCAGGTTGTGTGCCAGGTGGCACTGGACGAAACTACGAATCCATCAAGTCACACCTGCCAAACTTATCACCGGAGAAAATAGCCGTTCTGTGTGATCCCCAGACCAGCGGGGGCCTTTTGATCTCCGTGCGACCCGAGGCCGTAATTGCAGTCAGTAATACGTTGCGCGAGGCCAACCTCCCTCATGAGCCGATTGGCACATTATCAAAATCACGTCACAGCACTGCAGAACTAAGACTCGGTGACTGAGCCAACGACGAGCGACATAAAGGCGCCCGAGTTCTCAGCGCTATTTTTGGATGGTATCCGACTGATTGACACCCGATCTCCGATCGAATTCGAGCGAGGTAGCTTTCCAAATACGGTTAATTTGCCGTTGATGACTAACGAGGAACGAGAACAGGTCGGTCTCTGTTACAAAAAGGCAGGGGAGCAGGCAGCTGTTGCATTGGGGCATGAGTTAGTGACGGGCACGCTTAGAGAAGTCCGCATTGCCAACTGGTTACTCGAGATCAGTCAGCATCCCGAAGCCGTCTTATACTGTTTTCGCGGTGGGCTGCGTTCTCGGACTGTTCAAACTTGGCTCGCCTCACAGGGCTGCCACCGACCCATCATAGAAGGTGGCTACAAGGCTCTAAGATCTTATCTGTTGAGCACACTCACTCGTTGCCTCGCTGAATCAGATGTAATCGTGCTAGCAGGTCGCACTGGAACCGCAAAAACAGCCCTACTCCATCATTCGGTTGATGCCACTCCCCTACCGGCCGTTGATTTAGAAGGGCTTGCACACCATCGGGGTAGCGCCTTTGGAAAGCGGGTTGACCCACAGCCCAGTCAAATTGATTTCGAGAATCGTATCGCGATCGCACTCTTGAGGCTTCAGAGCAACGCCTGCAGTCGCATTATTATGGAGGACGAGAGTCGTTTGATCGGACGGTGCGCGCTACCGCTCGAGCTGCAAGCAAAACTGCGTGACGCGCCCGTAGTCGTCGTCGAGGCTAGTCTGGAAGAACGAGTCCAGCACTCCTGGGAAAATTACATCCTGAGTAACTACGACGAATTGCTCGCGAAGTCCGGTTGTTCAGTTGAGGCGTTCGAGATGTTCTCATCCTCCTTGCGAAATAGCTTGAACAACATCCAAAAGCGCTTGGGCGGAGTTCGCTTTCGAGAGCTCTCGAACATGCTCGACGCAGCACTAAAGGCACACCGACAAGGCGATCCCACACTTCATAAACTCTGGATTGAGACATTGTTGAGGGATTATTACGACCCGATGTACGACTATCAGCTCACGGCAAAACGCCGTCGCATCGTTCATCAAGGTGACTTTAAGTCGGCCTTTAATGCCCTGGTCGATATGACTAAGAACGCCGTTTAAACACAGATAAAATTTCCACGTGTGGCGTTTGAGGAAACATATCAAGCCCACAGACTTCGGAAAGCGATAGACCGCAGCCTAAAAGGAACCGACTATCCCGCTCCCACGTAGCTAAGTCACACGCTATATAGAGCACCCAATCGGCTCGCCTGAACCACGGTTTGAGCGTTTCACGTTCTTTTAATCCGTCACGAGGTGGATCGAGAACAACGCCGAGTTTCTGAGGTGGATTGGGCAAATAGTTTTTAATTTCGGCTTTTGAAAACAGATTGACTCTCAAGGTCTGGACTTGACTGAGTTCACGGTCACCAAGCGCCTGTAATGATGCTGTGTCACCCTCTACCGCGACAATTGTCGCGTCAGTCTGCGATGCAATAGCCGTCGTTAGATTGCCGGAACCGCAGAATAACTCCAATACGAACTCAACTTTAGATAAATGATCAATTTTTTCTCTTAACCAATTAATAATAATCATGTTTTGCTCTGAGTTACCCTGTCTAAAAGGCTGTCGCTGATTAACCAGAGGCACTAAGCGCTCGTCATCAATATCAATTGTCGTCCAGCGCTTATCCTTTCCAGGCCGCCACTGTGGATTGGGTAAAGATGAACGTAATAAGGCCAGTTGACGCTGGTTTTCGTCAGTCAAAATGGGACAGGAACTTATATCGACAATGGTGTGCGATCCCGGCGCGACGTAACCCATAACCTCACCGTCAGTTTTGAACTGAGCGCGATTTCGATAACCTAACGCCGCTGGCGATCCTAAAAATGGGACATCGAGATCGTCAGTGACCAATCCCGATACGCTCCGATTAAGCTTCTCGTGCTTTTGCGCGAGTTGCGCTTTGTAGTCGATGAACATCCACGCACAACCACCACAAGTGCCGTCCCGGTGAGCACTACAGGGCGCCTCTTGTTTGTGAGGTGAGGCGGTCACCACATCATCAAGTTCAGCCTTGACCTCCTTGCCCCTACGCGTTCGTAAAACAACCACTTCTTCACCGACCCAGGCGCCAGAAACGAAGACTATTTGGCCATCAGGGGCCTCAACAACACCTCTTCCATCGCTGCTCAGGTCGCGGACAGTTCCTACAAACCGATCTGTTGACGCCGGTGTGGATACTCGCGCCGTGGTCTTACGATTGAGCTGCACCCTGCGACGTGACACGTAAACCCCTCGATAGCTGACTGTTGTTGCGAGTGTAACAAGCAAGTGGAAACGAGGTGGCAACTCTTCTCGTGAGCGATTTCCACGTTACGGAATAAGCAACCAATCGCCAGAGAGCAGCAGGTCACTCATCTGGGGGTTCACGCCGACAGTCGCTAGTAAAACAGATGATGACTGCCGAGGCTCCTTTTGACGGGTTACTGCGTGTGAAAGCTAATTACCTATCACAGACTTAGCACTCACCAAAGACATGTACCCGGGCTGTAAACGGCTTGTCGCGGGCTTTTGGCTCCATGGCTCAGGGTCATTCATTAGTCGCCAGAGATGGCGCCGCTGGCAGGGATCGAACCTGCGACCTTTCGCTTAGGAGGCAAACGCTCTTCCGACTGAGCTACAACGGCATAGGCGTTAGTCTAGGCCAGTAGAAGCCAAAACACTATTACCAAAGGCCATCACAAAGCGATAGTCAGGGAGTTAGTGCTGAGTAGAACGGCTGATCAATCTGCAATCTACCCGCCACTGTTTCCCTCAGGTGCTCTTCAACTAATGCTTGCGGTAGCGCCTCGCCCTGACGAAGCGCGCGAACCAAATGCCACCGAAGCGCTGCCAGATCTCCATCACCCAACAACTCGGTCAATCTGTGATGCTCATCGCGCTCAAGCGTGGGCGAGAGTTGCAGCTCACGCTCAGCTATCGACAGAGAATTTAAAGCCACACGACAAAAAAAGTGATCGGGCCCTGTTAGGTTGTCCAGAACAGAGCTCTTTAGATGCTGCCTGACAGACGAGATGAGTTCAGTTGCTGACGGCAAATTAGCATCAGTCGTGGCGGGCACGGCACGGCTGAAAGCGCCTGGAATGAGCAAATGAACGCAGTCCATCTGAGCTTCCGTGCTGCGCCGACCGATAACTGGACGCTCCAGCGACGGTGTCTCACCGGTCCGCCATGTCTCCGCCATACCCAATGTCGTTACCGACCACCAAAATGAGCCGAACACCTCCCAAAACTGAAGCGCGGCTTTATCAACAGGAGCCCACGACACCGATTCATAACCGGCAATAACCTCATCTATCTCGCCAAACCCACCTACAGGGAGCTCTCGCACGCCAAACCGCCATGAGTTGACGCACAGCCACCCCAGATCACGGGTTGGATCGCCCATATGACAAAGCTCCCAGTCTAGGACGGCCTCCAAGCCCGCCTTGGATACCATCAAATTACCATTCCTGAAGTCGCCATGTACCAATCGAGCATCAACGTCGGGTGGCAGATTGTGCAGTAGCCATTGCGCGGTAAAATCAATCATTGGCTGCGGGGTATTAAGTGCGATGTAGGTCTCCCAGGTTGCGTGGACCAAGGATGCTGGAGACACACAACTCAGCGAATCCTTGATCGCGCTGGGCACGTCTATGGCGTGAATGCGCGCAAGGGCTTGGCCACATTGATAGGCCAGTGTTGGTCTGAACTTCCCGAGCTCAGGTATTTTAACAATACGCTGACCTAAAGTTTCGCCCTCTAGCCACGCCATTAGATAACCCTCACCCAAGTTATCTGAGGGCCTGAGTGATGCCGCAACAGTGGGCACGGGAATATTGGCATCTGCGGCCAGGCCCAGGAGTGCCGCTTCGGTGGATGGCGTTACTTGTCCTTGCGACGTTGCCGATAACCCAGGCTGCGCGCGGCGCAGAGCATAATGATACTCGTTCGCCTCGCTGTCTTTAACGCTGACTTTAAACGTTTGTTGCGAGGCGCCTGACGTGAGCTGCTGAACACTGACCAGTCGCATCCCTGAAAGTGAGCGTTCAACAAACTTCGACAACTTTGATTCGAAATCAACCTCGAGCACAATTAACTGACGCCCTTGGGCTTTTTCTGTCCCATGAAACCGAATAGATAACCTGCGACGCGCCGCTTTTGAATTTCATCAGCGCCCTCGGTAATCCGATATCGCCGATGATGTCGATAAATATGCTCAAAAGGCTTATAGCGAGAGTAGCCCATACCACCATGAACCTGCATGGCCGTATCGGCAGCCTCGCAACACAGTTGGTTGGCTTGATAGTTACAGATCGAAACCTTGTCTGAGGCGGAAAAAGCACCGTCACGATCCATTAGCCATGCCGTCTTGTGAATCAACGCTCGCAGCATTTCACAGCGCGCCTGCAGGTCCACGAGAGGAAACTGAATACCCTGGTTAGTCGCTAGGGCCTTACCAAACGGCTTTCGCTCCTTTGCGTGCGCCACAGCTTGATCAACGCAGTATTGCGCCGCGCCCAGACTCGAGGCCGCCTGACGAATTCGGTTTTCATTAAAGAAGTGCTGCACTACCTGCAGTCCTCTCCCCTCACCACCAAAAATGGCCTCATCGGGGACACGGACACTGTTGAACCTAACCCGAGCGTGATCCGATGGCATATTAAACGTCCACAGATATTCTTCTATTTCCACACCCGCGGCATCCATAGGAACCAGAAATGCAGTAATCCCCTGGGCGTCCCCGGCGCTGCCGGAGGTTCGTGCCATCACCATGTCACTGTGGGCAGCGTGAACGCCGGTATTCCAGGTTTTAACACCACTAATCACCCAATCGTCACCATCACGATGGGCAACCGTCTCCATGTGAGTAGCATCTGAGCCATGGTCTGGCTCGGAGATCGCGAAGGCAAAACCGCGAGTCGCGTTTTTTAGACCTGGCAACCACTCTGCTTGCTGCTCAGGCGTCCCGTACTCCAGCATCAACAGCAATCCAATATTGTTTCCGACGATTGAATGCTCGTTCTGAAGATCGTTGTGCAGTCCCAACCCCATGGCTGCGAGGTGTTCTCTTACAATCGCCATCCCGAGATTGTTGCCGTCTCGTCCGCCGTGTCCGCTGGGGAATGGATAACTGTAAATTCCCGCCGCTATTGCCCGGCGCTTTGCCTCAGCAAGCAATGCTTCCCACTCCTCGCTTGGCAGGCCCTGACGATCCCAGTCGGTTCTTGCGTCCTCCCGACGGTGATCAAAAAAGCGCATGTTGTCATCCGCGCTTTCAAGGGGCTTGATCTCTCGCTCAATGAACTGTTCCACCTCATCGAGAAACTGACGAACATCCGTGGGAATATCGAAATTCATAGCGTCACTTTCGTATTATCTGGATGCCTTACACGTTACGTTTGATCGAGAACAAACTCAATCGTCAAACGTCAGCTAACAAACCAGGTTGACAGACCCCGCAGCGACGAGGGAAATTGTACTGACAATAAAAATTGGGAACGCAATATGACATTCGATCTGATTATCAAGCACGGTACTGTCGTTGATGGTACTGGCGCCGCGCCCTTCGTCGCCGACGTAGCAGTTACAGGCGACCGAGTTATGGCGATTGGCACTGATCTAGGAGAAGCGGCTCGGATTGTCGATGCACGTGATTGCTATGTTGCACCGGGTTTTGTCGATATACACACACATTACGACGGACAAGCGACCTGGGATGAAGAAATGGCTCCCTCCTCTTGGCATGGCGTAACAACGGTCGTGATGGGTAACTGCGGAGTCGGCTTTGCCCCTGCTGCTCCAGATCGACACGACTGGTTGATTGGCCTGATGGAGGGCGTTGAAGACATACCGGGGTCCGCACTATCCGAAGGGATGAAGTGGAATTGGGAGAGCTTTCCTGAATACCTAGACGCGCTAGAAGCCATGCCCCGAGCTGTGGATGTTGCCACGCAGGTACCGCACGGAGCGGTCAGAGCCTATGTTATGGGTGATCGTGGCGCGGCAAACGAGCCACCAACCGAGTCTGATATTGCTCGAATGGCGCAGATCGTTGAAGAGGGTTTAACAGCGGGCGCGTTAGGGTTCTCAACATCGCGCACCGTTCTTCACAAGTCGATCGACGGAGAGTTAGTGCCGGGGACAACCGCCACACCTGAAGAGTTAATGGGCATAGGAAAAGGGATGAAGCGGGCAGGACATGGCGTCTTCGAAATGGCGAGCGATCTGTTGCCCGAGTGGAATGAGTTTGAGTGGATGGGTGATCTGAGTCGAGAGTCAGGAGTACCTGTCACGTTCGCAGCCTTGCAGTCACCGATAAAAGCGATGAACTTTGACGATCAACTGGCACAGATGCGCGAGCAAAATGCCAAAGGTGCCAATATTCTCGCTCAAATTTCCATGCGAGGCACAGGCCTAGTTCTCGGTTGGCGGACCACGTTTAACCCTTTTTCCTTTAAACCCAGTTGGGCAGAAGCCGCAGATCTCGGCGAATCCGCACAACTCGAGAAGCTACTGGACCCTGACTTCAAGGCAAAGCTCATAGCGGAAGACTCTATTTTCCCCGATAGTGAGCTACAGTTACTGGGCCAACTCATGGCCAACGCCTTTGACATGCAATATGCGCTAACCGAAGGATTCAATTACGAGCCCACGGAACAACAATCCATTGCCCATCTCGCGGCTGGCGCCGGCGTATCGGGTGCTGAGTATGCCTACGATTTAATGACGGGCCAAAATGGAACGGGATTTATCTATTTTCCATTGCTTAACTACGCCGATGGTAACTTGAATTTTCTCGAGCCCGTCTTGCAATCTGATGACTGCATCAACTCATTGTCAGATGGTGGTGCCCACTGCGGCACGATTTGCGATGCAGCGTCGCCTACCTTCATGCTGCAGCATTGGGTGCGAGATCGTGATGGATTTCGTATCACTCTAAGCGAGGCGATAAAGCGCCAATGTGCCGATACGGCTCGCGTTTACGGACTCGAGGATCGGGGTATTCTTGCACCGGGATACCTCGCTGATATTAATATTATCGAACTCGATAAGATCGGTATGAGTCAGCCATGGGTCGCTCGTGACCTACCCGCAGGCGGCAAGCGATTGCTCCAATCTGCGACGGGATATCGCGCCACCTTCAAATCAGGTGTCCAAACATTCGATGGCGGACGCTTTCTAGGCACAACACCAGGAGGCTTAATCAGAGGACCTCAGGACGCGCCGGAGTCAGCCGCGCTCAAAGTCGCCAGTTAATTTGACTGCGGGCGCCACGATCTGCATGGCCAGTCCTCGCGCATCGTGAAAGGCATTATCAGGAATGGCGATTCGCTCACTCTGTGGTCTCTCCGCGGTTAGGAGGCACACGAGAGCATCAACACAATCGTCTGCCAAAAGGGCCCTCCGCGGATACATCTCCAGCGCTGTGGCGAGGCATCCGTCGACATCACCCACCTCGCGAAGAAGATCGATGCGCTGCTGCCGGCCAAGATCCGTTTTTTTTGACTCTTCCAAAGGGAGCCCCCCGTTCAACGACGCAAAGGCCACCTCTGGATGGCATTCACTCCACCGCCCCTGCCGATGCTCATTGATCAACCAGTCGTCCACCTCCCTTATTTTGGGAAACAAGTAAAAAGACTGCTTACTCAAGCCTTTTCCAGTCAGTTCGCGTGACGCTGCATTTGCTTCCGCATAGTCCCCTATGCGTGTGATGGGTCTCGGTGGTACGCCAAAAACACTGGTTGATCGATAAGGACTGAGACAGCGTCGAGCAAGCACATCGCACTGTCTTACGCTGTCAGCGACATGCAGCCCGATAGGCATATCAATCATAACCGACGCATCACTCGCTAATCGCTCATTCAAAGCAGCCAGGGATGTAAATAACCTGAGTGCAACACACCCCTCATGTCTGTACGCGACAATCCATCCGGCTCTGCAGCCATCAATCCCGACAGCGGGCAGTACACTATTGTTCACATCCGAGCACCTACCACCCGAGCAACTACTATCCGAGCACCTACCATCCGAGCAACTACTATCCGAGCACCTACCGTCCCAGCAACTACTATCCGAGTACCTACCATCCCAGCAACTACTATCCGAGTACCTACCATCAAAATTACTCTTACCATCACACTGGGACGCTGCGTCTAATGACGCTGTACGCGCACTGGCATATGTGAGTAGCCGCGAACAAAGTTATGGCAAAGGCGTGTGGGAGGCGTCACAACCTCGATGGTGGCAAAACGCTTCAGGGCCTCCTCCCAAACAATCCGCAGCTGCATTTCAGCCAGACGATTGCCCATACAACGGTGAATACCGAACCCGAAGGCCGCATGATTGCGCACGCCGGATCGATCGATCAGGAAACGATCTGCATTGGGGATCACCAATTCGTCTCGATTGGCGGAGCAATACCACAAGACCACCTTGTCACCCGCCTTCATCCTATGACCTTTAAAGTCGGTATCCTGTGTCACGGTTCGCCGCATGTGCGACAGTGGCGTCTGAAAACGGATAATTTCAGAGACCATGGATGGGATAAGACTCCTGTCAGCCTTTACACGCTCAAACTGCTCTGGAAAATCGTTGAGAAATAAAACGCCACCCGACATGGAGTTCCGCGTCGTATCGTTGCCCCCCACTATCAGTAAAATAAGATTCCCAATGTAATTTTTGGGATCATTGACCAGGTTGGCCGTATGAGCGTCACGTTGCAAAAGTCGAATTAGGTCAAAGGACTCAACACCATCTCCCGCCCGTTCGTGCCATAGCCGCGTGAAGACCTCCAAAATCTCCATAATCACATCTAAACGCTGGTCCTCGGTTAGACCGCGACCCGCAGTCATCCGCTCGTCGGATGTGATCGCATCTGACCACTCCGATAATTTATGACGAAGCTGCCAAGGGAAATCAAAGAGCGTAGCTAGCATCTGCGTGGTCAGGTTGCGTGAGACAAGCTCAACCCAATCAAAGACCTCGCCAATGGGTAGAGCGTCCAACGCCTCTCCCGTGCGCTGGCGGATCAAGGTCTCAAACTCCCTGAGATTCTTTGGTGCTACAACGGGCTGAACCGCACGCCGCTGAATATCATGCTCGGGCTGATCCATCGCAATAAACATCAGTGAGCCTCTATCTGGGGGCGGGTCAACGATGGCTATCGTGGGCTCTGACGAGAAAATTTGGGTATTTTTTTCAATCTCAACGATATCGTCAAAGCGCGTTATAGACCAAAACGGCCCGGCAGGACTCGACGCTTGAAAGTGAACCGGCGACTCTGCTCGCAACCTCCTAAACAGGGGTTGCCAGCAGTCTTGCTCAAACCGTCTGGGATCTGAGACATCAAGATCTGAAAGTGGTGTCGTTAGTGAGTCAGGGATGATGTGATCACGCTTGTCATTCATAACCCACCGACGCTCTACATCTGAAATTCGGGAAGCTTTACCGTCATATCGCCAATGCTGTTACTGACCTGAAGCTGACAACTCAAGCGCGAATTACTCTCTCGATCTGGGCGCAGCCCCAGCATTGATTCCTCCTGAGGATCAACCGTTGGCAAGGACCCAGCGGATTTTTCCACAAAGCAGTGACACGTTCCGCAGACCGCACCACCACCACAGTCGGCATCAATCCCGGGGACGTCATACTTCATTGCCACTTCCATGACACTCATACCCTCATCTGCATCGACCTCGTGCGTGGTCCCATCGAATTCAATGAACTTTATAACTGGCATTGATCTACCCCTAATCTAGTGAACTTAACGTGCGCGAATTGTGAATTATTTGCCCCCGAAGTGCCAGAGCCAAGATGTGGTTGCTCACCTTAACCCCGCCCAGCAAGTCGCAGCAAAAGGCCTCGGAACAAACTGGAGCGTAACCATGGATCGAGCCATCGGTACAACCGACCAGAAATGACGATAGAGCGCCCTTGATCACATCCTTGCAGGCTCTCTCGAACTACCGTAGTCGCGTCATACCACAGCCAATCAGGTGAACTCGTTTTTGCCTCCATCATGCCAGCCACCTCGTGAAACTCCGTGTGGGTGAAGCCCGGACACAAGGCAGAAACAACGACATCAGCCCCCCGACAGGCAAGGTTGAGCTCTTCTGACAAAGCAATGACATACGCTTTTGCTGGACCATAGTTACCCGTATCCGAACTGGGAAAACGTCCGGCCACCGATGCTACATTGATCACCCGTCCATACCCGCGCTCACGCATACCGGGAATGAGACGGCTACAGAGTTCGGCAACCGTACTCATCATAAGCTGCTCAAACGATCGTTGGACTTGAAAATCGGACACGTCTAATAAATTGGGCCCTGCAATCCCGGCGTTATTGATCAGTACATCAACACACAGACCCGCGTCATCGATTGTCTGGCACAGTTCGGCAGGTGATCCAATCACGCTAAGATCCTGTTCAATAATAGTGACCGGGATACTCAAGGTAGCAGCCAGGGACTGAAGCTTTTCACCACGACGCGCCACTAGAATCAACCGATCGGCGCAGCCGTCGAGCTGCCTAGCAAACTCGGCGCCAAGACCCGCCGATGCACCGGTTATAAGGACTGTTCCCTTCATGTGTCTCGCCTCATCCTGACGTTATCCGTAGCCTTCACTAATGTAGCCCTAACTAATGCAGCCCTAGCTAATAGTGAGGCACTCGAATCCCAATCTCGGAAAATGCACGTGGCATAAACCGACGTCATCCGACCGCCGAGCAATGACTGTCCGGCGCTCGTCTTGGCTAACAAGCGTACCGGTTACCGGCACTCTTCCAGTATCCGTCGGGGTCACTGTTACCCACTGACCCACATTAGCGCAATTTGTTCCGACGCCAGTCAAGATCCGCGGGTCTGACTGTTTCGCCACATCAATCGCAGTAGAACCGGTGACAGGGTCATGGTGTCCCCAACCCAATACGGCCATCCGTTTCACCCAAGACCTCACCGCAGGAGACAACTGAGAATCCTTTATGGCGTTAAACCCCTTAGCGAGGAAAATAGGGTGATAACAACAAAAGTCACTGAGACACGGTGATTCACCACCAACAAAATCGTCACTGCCAAGTCGCGCATCTAACTCCACTAAAAAGTCGCGAAAGACGGTTCTCGCTACCTCGGGCGACAATGCCGCGGCTCCGTGCCCCTGCGCGAAAGATCGTCGATCTCTTGCAAAAGCCAACATGCCTCTTATGCCCAGCCTCAGCACGAGTCCTAGCGCAATTTTGAACTGTGTATTCTGGCGGATGGCAGCAAAAAATACCTCCGTTTCGGCTACTCTAGCAAGCGCGAGGGCCTCGTCATCGCAAGGCGCAAGCGGTCTCTCACCTAGGGCAATTATCTCATCGCAGATAATGGCGGTATCACAAAATATATCGGCACCAAGCTGCATAACTGGAATACGGCGATAGCCACCCGCGAGCAGTGCCAATGTATCCCGTGGAGGTTGAATAGGCACATCACACGAGCGCCAGGGAACGCCCAAGTAGCCAGCTAACAAGCGTACTTTTTCAGCGTATGGCGACGCGGGATAGTGATAAATAATGGGCGTAACATCCATGTTGGACCTGCCTATTTGCCTGTCAGACAGACGCGGTATGGGGGGGCGCAGCGTATTACGACTGAGCGAGGGCGTCTCTGATACTGGCTGTCACCGACTCGACAGTGCCAATACCGTTTATGCGATGGCATGCCGGCCCCTCTAGGACGCGATAAAATTCAACCAAAGGACGCGTCTGGCTCTCGTACACCGCTAGCCGGTGCCGCACCGTCTCCTCAGCATCATCGTCCCTCTGAATAAGGGCTTCGCCTGTTACGTCGTCAATTCCATCTTGCTTCGGCGGGTTGTACGCCACATGGTAAATACGCCCACTTCCCGGGTGCACCCTGCGACCACTCATCCTGGCTACGATTTCCTCATGATCGACGTCAATTTCAATCACTTGATCTATCTCGATACCGGCGTCAACCATAGCTTCGGCCTGCGGGATAGTTCTTGGAAATCCATCCAACAAGCAACCGCTTGCGCAGTCTGGGTCTGCGAGTCGGTCTTTTACCAACCCGATAATAATATCGTCCGATACAAGTCCACCCTCGTCCATAATGGTCTTGGCTTTCAGCCCAAGCTCGGTGCCTGCCTTGACGGCTGCCCTCAGCATGTCACCTGTACTTATCTGCGGTATGCCAAAGTGCTCGCAGAGAAACGCAGCTTGTGTGCCTTTGCCGGCGCCAGGCGCGCCCAAAAGAATAATACGCATAGTGTTCCTATTTACTGGTATCCGGCCAAGTCAAAACCGAAGGGCGAGAAAATACACATCGGTCGACCGGCTTACAAGTCGTGATTTGTTCTTTCCTTGCGCTTCGCTTCTTTCCAGCGCTCGTCAAGGCGATCAGAGTCCTCCCATTCAAGCTCGCTATCCTCACCGCGAGCTGCTGTCTCTGCGGCCCTTACCCGTCCCTCGAAACGTCGGTTTGCTTTGCGAAGTGCCGCCTCCGAGTCTACTTTTAAATGCCGAGCCATATTTACAACAGTAAATAATACGTCGCCAAGCTCATTCTCGATCTCAACCGCCTTCTCAGTAAGCGTAGCCTGCCTCAACTCCTCGATTTCGCTCGCCAACTGCGCCGACACGGCCTCATCGTCAGCAAAGTCAAACCCGACGGTTGCAGCGCGTTTTTGAAGCTTTTGCGCTCTGGCCAAGGCACTCAGCGTCGTTGGGATGTCATCCATCACGCTCATTTGAGCACGCTGAGCACGCTCTAACGATTTACCCCGCTCCCAATTAGCTTTAATGCTCTCCAGCGAGCTATGCTCTTCAATAACGCCCTCTAGCTGGCCCTCATGAAAAACGTGGGGATGCCGACGTATCAGCTTGTCTGTGATGCGCGCCACAACACTGTCGAAATCAAACCACCCATCCTCTTTACCCAGTTGAGCGTAGAATATGATCTGAAATAAAAGATCCCCAAGCTCCTCCTCGACATGACCGTAGTCGTGTTGCTCTAGCGCATCAATGAGTTCTAAGCATTCTTCGAGCGTAAACGGCGCTATGGATTGATAGGACTGCTGAAGATCCCAGGGGCAGCCATAAGCTGGATCCCGCAACCGCTCCATCAGTCGCTTGAGGTCATTGATGTCGTAGGAATGCGTCGCCATGCCAGCTACTCATAAACGCCAGTGGATAAGTAACGATCGCCTCTGTCACACACTATTGCGACGACCGTGAGATTGTCGTGGGCCTCTGCAATTCCAATGGCGGTCGCAATCGATGCGCCAGAGGACACACCTGCAAAGATTCCCTCCTCGCGTGCCATCCGGCGCATCGTCGCCTCTGCCACGTCTTGAGATACGTCTACCACTTGGTCAACAGCGGATTCATCAAAAATAGTGGGTCGATAAGCCTCGGGCCAGCGTCTTATTCCCGGGATTTGTGATCCTTCAATCGGCTGCAGGCCAATGATTTGAATGCGGGGGTTCTGCGCTTTTAAAAAGGATGACACGCCCATAATCGTACCCGTCGTACCCATAGAGCTAACAAAATGCGTCACGCGACCCTGCGTTTGCTCCCAAATCTCGGGACCCGTGGTCGCAACATGCCCAAGGGGGTTGTCCGGATTAGCGAACTGATCGAGGACAATGCCCTCGCCCGCCATCGCCATCGCATCAGCCAGATCCCGGGCGCCCTCCATTCCCTCGGACTGAGAAACCTCTATAAGCTCAGCTCCGTAGGCTGCCATTGACTGCTTACGCTCACTACTCATGTGGCTGGGCATAATCAATTTTAGGTGATACCCCCGGATGGCGGCCGCCATCGCAAGCGCAATCCCCGTATTACCGCTTGTGGCCTCGATAATGGTATCGCCCGGCTTGATCCGACCCCTTATTTCCGCCTCTCGGATCATACTCATGGCAGGTCTGTCCTTGACTGATCCAGCGGGGTTGTTCCCCTCCAACTTAGCCAGAACGACGCTCTTGGGGTTCTTCAGCATGCGCTGCAACCGCACTAGCGGAGTATTTCCAATGGTCGATTCTATGGTTGGGTAGTTGTCCGCTGACATAAGGAATATCTGATCCTATAAACGCGCCTGAAAAAGAGTCGTCACTGTGCGATAGCAAATGCAATTACTGAGTCTACTTCATCCGAAATGGAGACCATAATCTCACTTGCCCCGATCGCCTCTAGTCTAGCTAATGCGGGTCCGGAGAGAATAACTAAAGGTTGATTCAACTCACTTTTTGACACCGTGATCGCTGGCATTGTTATGCCACCGCGAAAACCGGTACCCAGGGCCTTGACGATCGCCTCCTTCGCCGCAAATCGCTTGGCCAGAAAGCGCGCATTAATATCGCAGTTTTCCACCTCAGTCGCCGATAGTATTTTCCGCGCAAACCGCAATCCAAAACGATCGAAAGCCGCATCAACTCTGGAGATGAGGACAATATCGACACCAACACCTTTAATCACACCGTCACTCCGGAATGCCCCTTAGCTGCCGCCACTCGTTAAAGGCGTCTCTTACCTTCAGAGGCTGCCCGCCAAGTCGATACGAAATGGCCTCGCGCATGATCCGCTTTAATTTGACACGCAGGGTGGCATCGATAGCTGCATTATCAGCGAACCACCGATTCAATGTCATAAGATCAGCACCACACAATTCGGCTCGATCGGAACCCGGGGCGACCTCAATAAATCCCCTATCGGAGTAATAGTTATAATACGAATCCGCCTGAACTTTGCTTCCCGCTGCATCCACCGTCCACTGGATCTCGTAGCCCAATACCTCCAATAAAATGAGCTCAAACCGGCGCAAGGTCAGCTCGGCCTCATCGGATCTCGAAATCGTTTCGAGCGATCGACCGTAAGCGGAGAATACCGTTGGCGCGGGGTCGTGCTTAGGTAAGAGACGAGTAAGCAATTCATTAAGATATAAACCGGTCAACCACTTCTCACCATTGAGAGCCAGCGCCATGCCGGCGCTTTCTGCGGAGGCCATGTATTTCAGCTCGCTCAGCCCCCCCAGCTTCACCAACAGGGGGTTAAAAGGCTGCAATAAACTCGCCATCATGCCTCCTTGTTGTTTCCGATGTGCGCCTTTGACAACGGCTGAAACTCGCCCGTCTTGAGCGGTTATCAGATGAACCAAATAGCTAGAGTCTCTGTACGGTTGGCGGCCTAAGACCCACGCAGGCTGCATCGAGGCAGTCACGACTCGCCTTCGAGCCCCAAACTCCGCAAGGCACGAATATCATCGGACCAACCGGACTTTACCTTGACCCACAACTTCAACATGACCTTACTGTCAAAGGCCTTTTCCATGTCTCGCCTAGCCTCGGTTCCAATGGATCGCAACCGCGATCCAGCCGTCCCGATAACGATCCGCTTTTGCCCGTCTCGTTCGACGAAGATAATCGCATTAATGTGCAGTACACCCCGATCATCAGACTGAAATGATTCAATTTCAACGGCCGTAGTGTGTGGCAACTCATCGCCCAGCTGACGAATTATCTTTTCCCGTATGAGTTCTGCCGCCAGAAAGCGCTCTGTCCGGTTTGTGATTTGCCCCTCGGGAAATAAATGGTGTCCCTCTGGCAACTTATCTCTGATAAACGTCTCCAGAACATCCAAGTTTTTTTGGCGTAATGCCGAAATTGGGAAAATTCCTGCGAACTCGTGCAGCGCCTGCAGTTCACCCATCTCCGGCAGCAGTGCCCCGTAGTCGTCGAGTAAATCCACTTTATTAATGACCAGAGCTACCGGCGCCTTGACTGAAACCAGTTTCTCCAAGACCCACGCATCCTCCTCGGTCCATTTCGCTCGGTCGATCAGAAAAAGTACGATATCGACGTCAGCTATGGCGGACGTGGCCGAGCGGTTCATAGCCTTATTAATCGCCTTAGGCTCGTGTCGATGCAGGCCTGGTGTATCAACAAAAATCATTTGGTCGGCGCCCACAGTCTTGACGCCTAAGACCTGCTGACGCGTTGTCTGGGGCTTGCGAGACGTTATGCTCAGCTTTTGCTCTAACATGAAGTTTAAAAGCGTAGACTTACCCACGTTGGGCCGACCTACCAAGGCGACCAAACCGCAATGCGTTTCGGGTTTATCTGTCATTACTCAATATCTCCAACAACGCGTCAGCCGCAATTTGCTCGGCTTTTTTCCGGCTGGACGCACTGCCCTCACCTGTGACATCGGTAGCATCACAGGAGCAGACGACATCAAACATCTGATGGTGGTCTTCGCCACTAATAGATCGAACCGCGTATTGCGGTAGAGAGTGGCCTCTGCCTTGCAACCACTCCTGCAATCGTGTCTTCGCGTCACGAGAACGGCTTACATCCAGGGAAGCCACGTCCTCGTCAAACCAAGTAGCGACAACATTACTCGCCACGTCAAATCCAGACTCAATAAGGACAGCGCCCGCAATAGCTTCTACCGCATCGGCCAAAATACTGGCTCGCTGTCTACCACCACTTTTCCGTTCACCCGCGCCAAGGCGTATCGAAGCACTCAGATCAAAACGGGCAGCTACTCTGGCCAATCCCTCTTTTGATACCAGCTTTGATCGCAGACGCGATAAATCGCCCTCGTCAAGCGCTGGGAACGAATGGTAAAGGAGATTGGCGGCTACAGCGTTGACAATACCGTCGCCAATAAATTCGAGTCTCTCGTTATTGTCTGCGCCGAAGCTACGGTGGGTAAGAGCTCTGACTAGCAGCGCTTCGTCCGCAAATTGGTAGCCAATCGCGCGCTGAAGAGCCACATGAGTGAGCTTCACCGTCGACCGCGGCGCGCCCGTCATCGAACTATCGGCCATCGACTTCCACTTCATCGAAGTCCCATACACCGTTGACGGGTCCGAACAGAGGAAACTCAGCCTGATAATTCAGCCGGAGCACAACATGGGATCTTAAACGCTCAATTTTCACATCATCGACGTCCGCTTGATCGATACGGTTCACGGACCAAGCGCGATTCAGCGCTTCTCTTACATCGCTCGTCGAATCCGTACCCGATGCGTAGCCTTCCACAACCGATCCCATCACACTGACAATTGTTCTGTGCTCAAGATACACCGGTAGTACGCGTAAGATCGCCGTGAGTAATACCCAGGCAGTAATAACTGCGCAAAAAACGGAAACGGTACCACTGCCGCGAACGCCCTTCGGCGGTACCTGCGAGCCTCGGTACGAGGGCCAAGTTGAGGCGCTAATCAATGCAGCCCGCCTACTCGATCAAAGCTCGGAATACTGAATAATGACTCCCAGTGCATCCAGATCGCCACTGCTTCGCCAACAATATCTGCCTCAGGTACCTGTCCCCAAACACGGCTATCGCTGCTGTTATCGCGGTTATCCCCCATCATGAAGTAATGACCGGGCCGCACGACAACAAAAAAATCTCGCGCAGGCCGCATCCGATCCACTTGTATTGGATGAGCCCTATCGCCTCGCGGTGTCTCCAACCCAATCTGCATTCGCGCTGTACCTTCGGCATCCACTAGCCATTCTCGCGGGATCGCCTCACCATTTACCGTCAACTGCTTATTGCGGTACTGCACACGATCCCCTGGGATACCAATGACCCGCTTGATGTAATACTGATCGTTCGCATGGGGCGGATAAAAAACCATCACATCGCCCCTTTGCGGCGACGCCATATCCCAGATCTTGGTCCGCGTAACCGGCAGTCTCAAGCCGTATCGGTATTTGTTTACCAAAATATAATCACCGACCTGCAGCGTTGGCACCATCGACGACGAGGGAATCTGAAACGGCTCATAAAGAAACGATCGCAATACTAGTACGAAGGCCAACACCGGAAAAAACGACTTTGCATACTCTACAACCACGGGGTCGGTCGCTGCTCGAGCCGCAGCGGCGGCAAACAGTTTGGCATCCGAAGAGCCACTATCCTGCCAGCCCGGGTACTGATTTTGAAGTTGTTCTAGCCGTGCAGCGCGAGCCCTGGCAAAAAGTAGCCCGTCAACCATCCAGATAGCGCCGCTCACACCGACAATCAGGGTAAGTATCAGAGGCAGATCAATATTCAACGTTATATCCTCGCAGGCAGTACACTAGTCGACTTGAAGCACCGCCAAAAAGGCGGTTTGTGGTATCTCAACATTGCCTACCTGCTTCATACGTTTCTTGCCTGCTTTTTGCTTCTCCAACAGCTTTTTCTTTCGAGTAACGTCACCGCCATAGCATTTAGCTGTCACATTTTTGCGAAGTGCCTTGACGGTTTGCCGAGCCACTATTTTCCCGCCTACAGCTGCCTGTATCGCGACATCAAACATTTGACGAGGAATGAGATCCTTCATCTTCTCCGTCAACACGCGACCGCGACTCTGAATATAGTCTCTATGCACAATCACCGATAGTGCATCGACTTTATCACCGTTAATGAGAACATCTAAGCGCGACAATGGCGCCGTCTCGAAGCGCTCAAATGAATAGTCGAGAGACGCGTAACCTCTACTAGCCGATTTTAAGCGATCGAAAAAGTCCAACACCACCTCAGCCATAGGGATATCGTAAACCACTTGAACTTGCTGGCCCAGGAACTGCAGATCCACTTGAGACCCGCGCTTTTCGACACATAAAGTAATGACTGCGCCGAGGTAATCCTGCGGTGTCAGAATCGTGCAGCGCGCTATAGGTTCGCGCATGCTCTCAATATCACCCAAATCAGGAAGCTTCGATGGATTATCGACGTTAACGACATCGCCGCCCTTCTTCACGACCTCATAGATAACCGTAGGGGCGGTCGTTATCAAATCAAGGTTGTATTCCCTCTCGAGTCGCTCCTGAATAATTTCCATATGCAACATGCCGAGAAAGCCGCAGCGAAATCCAAAGCCTAATGCGTCCGAGGATTCAGGTTCGTAAAACAATGAGGCGTCATTGAGGGTCAGCTTCCCCAACGCATCCCTAAAGTCTTCATAGTCATCGGCATTAATCGTGAAGATACCGGCGTATACCTGAGGTTTTACCTCCTTGAATCCGGGTAAGGCCGCCGTATTGGCTGCGTTAGAGGCAATTAAAGTGTCGCCAACCGGAGCTCCTTTGATGTCTTTAATGCCCGCGACGATGAAACCCACCTCGCCTGCCCGCAACTGATCAGTCACTGTTCGACGAGGTGTAAATACGCCAATCATGTCGGCTTGATGAACTTTGCCGGTGGATTTCACCATAAATTTATCGCGCTTTCTCAAGCTGCCCTCTTTGACTCGGACCAGCGATACGACGCCGAGGTAGTTGTCAAACCAGGAGTCAATGATCAGAGCCTGCAGCGGCTTATCATAGTCGCCTATAGGCGGCGGTATATGCTCGACTAAATACTCAAGGGCATCCTCAATGCCTAAACCGGTCTTGGCGCTAACGGGAACAGCCTCACTCGCCTCAATACCAATGATTTCCTCGATTTCGTTCTTTACCCGATCGGGTTCCGCCTGAGCCAAATCCATTTTATTAAGAATGGGCAACACCTCAAGGCCCTGCTCAATAGCGGTATAGCAATTCGCTACCGACTGGGCCTCTACGCCCTGCCCTGCATCCACCACCAAAAGGGCACCTTCGCAGGCTGCCAACGAGCGCGACACCTCATACGAGAAATCAACATGCCCGGGAGTATCAATAAAATTCAGCTGATAAACTCTGCCGCTACGCGCGGTATAGTCTAGGGTGACACTCTGAGCTTTGATGGTGATGCCGCGCTCACGCTCAATATCCATCGAGTCGAGCACCTGCTCAGCCATATCGCGGGCTGACAATCCCCCACAATGCTGAATGAACCGGTCAGCTAGCGTCGACTTACCGTGATCAATGTGCGCGATAATTGAAAAATTGCGAATGTGACTCAGATCGGTCACTGCGGCTCCCTAGATAATAAATAAGGGCCCGGTCTCGGGCCCTATCGGAGGCGGAGTTTAGCGCAGGGGCCAATGCCCTGACCACTCAATGCTTAGTCATTTTCCGGTACTTTGATACCAATGAATAACGGGGTCCCCTGCCGAGTAAGCCTCATTGGCACTGAATCACCTGCATCGATTTTATCGACGGCTTGTTGCATGTCGTCTAAGCGGCTAATAGCAGTCCGTCCAAACCGAGTCACGATATCGTTGGGTCTAATACCTGCCTCAAAGGCCGGAGATGCCATTTCCACATCGACAACCACAGCTCCACCACGCACATCAGCCGCAGTTTCGTCGTCCGCCTCCTCGGCGTCACGCAGCGTCATCCCCAGGACACGCAATACGCCAGGCTCATTGGTGCTGGTCTCGATACGAGCCACTTCATCGGCCTCTAAAGCGCCGATCTCGACACGTAGACCTTTGGATTCTCCTTCTCTAATGACGGTGACATCCACTATCGTGCCCGGTGCGAGCAAACCCACAACATGCGGCAGATCGGCCGATACCTCGATTGACTCCCCATCCACCTCGACGATGATATCGCCGGACTCTAAACCGGCTCGTTCCGCTGGAGATCCGCCCCCAACCTGCGCGATCAATGCGCCGCGTGGACGGTCTAGATCAAATGAATCAGCGAGTGTCTTATTAACATCCTGAATACTGACACCTAACCAACCGCGCACGACCTCTCCCCGCGCTTTCAATTGGTCTATGATGTTTGCTACCACCTTTGCTGGAATGGCAAACGACAAACCAATAGATCCACCCGACCGCGTGAAGATTTGAGAGTTAACACCCACAACATCGCCACTCAGGTCGAAAAGTGGCCCCCCCGAGTTGCCCGGATTAATCGCGACGTCGGTTTGAATGAAGGGCACATAATTCTCACCGCGCTCAGTCGGCAGGCTTCGCCCTTTGGCACTGACAATTCCAGCAGTCACAGAATAATCAAGTCCGAATGGTGATCCGATGGCCAATACCCATTGCCCTACTCTCAAGTCGCTCGAACTCCCTAGACTGACGAAGGGGAGATTAGTGGCGCTGACCCGCAAGAGAGCTAAATCAGAGCGCTGATCTGTACCGACGACCTCTGCATCAAATTCACGACGATCAGACATTCGCACGATCACAGTATCCGCGCCGTCGACAACATGGTGGTTCGTTACGATGTAACCATCGTCGGAAATTATAAAACCAGAGCCGGTACCCCCAGCCCTCGGAGCTGGCGGGTTTCGGTATTGAAAAAAGCGACGGAGTGCTTCCGGAAGTTGCTCGAGCTCTTCTAGCTCCGGCATTTGATCTCGCGATGTCGCCACGGGCGCTGTGGCCTCAGCGATGATTTTCACCACAGCAGGGGACCGCTCCTCGACGATCTGAGCAAAATCCGGAAGGGCAGCGTGCAAGACGTGACTGGAACACAACAACAGCAAACCAAAGGAAAATCGCAGCAACATGATAAATACCTCTCATAAATTTTTCACGCAAAGCCGGGATTAGCTAGTGACGCTCATCTTTGCGCTCAGACACACAATTAGCGCTAGGAGATCTCAACCGGCACTGGTGAGTCACCCACGTTAATTTCAACGAGACGCTCCAAACGCGGCTCAACATTACCGAACAGCTCGCGCGTCGACAGCCACTTCAGCGCAAGAAACGCGGCGAAAAGACCGCCAAAAAAGCCGGCGGCAATAATAAGGTCGTGCGCAGGGCTCAAGACCGTAGCTACAACAATGCCGGCTACGAGAGGGCTCCCGTACAACAGTAGCGCGCCTGAAGACAATGTGGTTCTCGGTATTGAAATTTCAACCCGGTCATTGACTGAACAAGCGCCCGCTCTGAGCGATTCAGACTCACCAACTCTGACAAGGCCTTTGTCACTTGTGAGCGCACCGGCAAGTGTTCGATGACCGCAACCCGATCTGGCAGCACAAGATCCACACGCAGAAGTGCGAATGGTTTCTACCCAGACCTTGGTCTTTTCCAATGCGACAACCCTGCCAATTTCAAGCACTTTCATGAGGGTTAGCGCCTCGGTACCACTTTTACCGCGTCCGCTATTAAACGGGCTGCGGGCAATGGGACCTCACCGATCACTGTGACCAGCACCCCTGCTCCCCCGACAATACTGCCACGAGAATACGTTAATGTAGCACCGCGTCGAGCAGCCCCTTCACCCGGTGATAGCCCGTTTGGCAATGGCTCAAATACGACCGTTGCCGACGCTATACCATCGCTGACAAACAGTGCTCGTTGCTCTGAGCCACGCGCTAGTCTGCCACGGTAACCTAAGGGCAATCCGACGAGCTCGAGGTCTTGCATGAGGGTAATCTCCGCCTTCTCATCTGCTTGCGAAAATTGAGTCCCCACGGCTCCATCATTCGGCGTTATGGACACGGACGCGTACTCGTGACGCTCTAACAGTCTGCCATCACCACCCAGCGACTCTGATCTCAGTATCAGACCGGATATATCATCTATCGCTAAACGGTAACCTAACCGCAAACCATCCCGGGGCCGCAGGTGCAATATCGATGTTGACCGCCCTGCCACTTTAGTTCTGGTCTCAATCGACAGCACATAAACGCGATGGAGGTCACAAGCAGACAGTGTCGGTCCTTGTGGCGCCCATATGGTCTGTGATGATCCTGAGTTCGACGCGTTGAGGTATGTCAGACTGCCCGTCTCGTCCCCAGCGGCAAGCGAGCTGGAGATAAATGCCCTTTCCGCAGACGACTCTTTTAAAAAGGTGCCCGAAACCGAAAAATTAGCATGAGCTCGCTGCAACCTATCGACAGCGTCGGTCACGGCAGGACTCAGAGTACAGTCAGCGTTAGTATCCGCGGATAATGCATGGGGGACGACACCTGTCAGTAGGCCTATCCATATGACAACCTGTACTGCTTTGATCACTGCCACCTCTGATATTAGGGCGCCATTTATTTGGGCGCCATTTCGGGAGCGATTGAGCGAGTCACGAACGGCGTAATGGATGCCTCAGAGGCAGCCGCATAGTGAACCGATAGCAACGATTGGAGCCGCTCGCTAGCGACGCGATTATAGCTGACTCGATTAGTGTATTGGTCACTCTGTATCGAGGGGCTCGCCTGCGTAGAGGGCACAGACCGCAACTGCGGGACGGATGATTCCTCGAAACTCGCTTGAATCACGCCCGCTCCAGGCATTTGAACCACAGCGCCAGGGGCCGTTACAGCATTGAGCGGTTGCGTGTTAAGGAGCAATGCCTGTTGACTACCGAGCACCACTGCCACGGTAACCGAGGCCGCTACAGCCATTGATACCAGCGGATTCGCATACCGCCGCGTATCGGCCGCAATCGTTTGCTTGACAGCATCGCTGACATCAAGGGACGCTGTGTTAAATGCGCTGCCCTGCATTGATTCACGCACTAACTGCTGGCGACGCCAAAATGCTCTTAAGTCATCAGAATCGGCAACACCACGGAGTGCTCTGGCGACGTCTAAATCATTGGCCTCGTCGTCCATTAGCGCGGAAACACTCTGCTTGGCCTTAATCACGTCATCTTCAGTCATATCCGACCCACCGTTCTCAGTCACTTAGCACCCCCCTGCAGCTGCAATGCCACACGTTGATCAATTGCTTCTCTAGCCCTAAAAATCCGAGACCTCACAGTACCAATAGGGCACTCTATGACCTCAGCGATCTCTTCGTAGCTCAACCCTTCAAACTCTCTGAGGGTCAAGGCTGATCTCAATTCAGCAGGCAAGGCGTCGATAGCCTTTGCAATAACGTCCTTTAACTCCTGCGCCATAATAACCTCATCTGGCGACTCAGCATCAGTCAGGCGATCAGGAATTTCAAACGCCTCTGCCCCGTCGAGCGCCACGTCGGATGACGGCCTGCGCCCCATGGCGACCAAATGATTCTTTGCGGCATTTGCCGCGATGCGGTACAGCCAGGTATAAAACGCACTGTCTCCACGAAACGAAGGCAAGGCTCGATATGCTTTTATGAAGGCCTCTTGCGTCACATCCTCGACCTCTGCGTTGTTGCGAACATACCGCGACACGAGCTGGGCTACGCGCCCCTGATACTTCAATACCAACAGGTCAAACGCCCGAGAGTCGCCCTTTTTCGCGCGCTTAACCAGTTTATCGTCACCATCACTGAGCGCCACAGTACTTCTTCCCACCTGACAGATCTGGCATCTTTCGCTTGTGCCCAATCTGGTTCACTGATCTAAGACGCCAACTGATTCGAAAAGTTCCAAAACTTTGTCACAATGCGACATCAGCAGCCTAAGGTGACAGGGTGCCGCAGCGAGAACACGGAGTCCATGGTGCGCGATATACATTTTGATGTCCTGATTGTAGGAAGTGGTGCTGCTGGTCTGAGCTTGGCGCTGCAACTGCCAGAGACACTCTCTATCGGCTTATTATCCAAAGCCGACCTGCACTCAGGGTCAACGTCTTGGGCTCAAGGAGGCATGGCTGCAGTACTGCACGAGCGAGATTCTATCGAATCTCACGTAGCTGACACGCTTCAAGCCGGGGCAGGCCTCTGCCATGAAGCTGCAGTCAACTTTACAATTCAACGAAGCCGCGAAGTGGTCGATTGGTTAATCGCACAAGGTGTTGATTTTGATTTAAGAAACGACCAACCGGACCAGGAGTTTAGAGAGTTTCACCTGACGATGGAGGGTGGACACTCCATCCGACGCATACTGCACTCTGCCGATAGCACGGGTAGTGCCATTTCGAAAGCGCTTAACGCACGCATTAACGAGCGCAACAACGTCCGCATCCTAACCGACCGATGCGTTGTTGATCTAATCGTAAACAACGGCGCCACTGTTGGTGCGTATGTGCTCAACACACTTACTGGCGAAGTGGAAACGGTCGGTGCTAGAGCGATTGTCTTAGCCACCGGCGGTGCGAGCAAGGCATATCAATTTACCAGTAATCCCGATGGGGCAACAGGTGACGGTATTGCGCTAGCCTGGCGTGCGGGATGTCGCGTGGCGAATTTGGAGTTCAATCAATTTCATCCGACTTGCCTCTACCATCCAAAGGCTAGAACTTTTCTTCTGACCGAAGCACTGCGTGGCGAGGGAGCTACGCTTCACCTGCCATCGGGTGAACGGTTTATGCCTCGATTTGACGCCCGCGCAGAGCTGGCACCGCGAGATGTGGTGGCAAGAGCTATAGACTACGAAATGAAGCGGCTCGGACTCGAATGTGTTTACCTGGACATCAGCCATAAGCCATCAGCGGAGATTGAGGCGCATTTCCCATCCGTGCTAGCCCAATGCGACAGTCTCGGACTTGATATAACAAGAGACCGAATCCCCGTCGTTCCCGCTGCACATTATACCTGCGGTGGTGTCGTCGTTAATCGCTTTGGCGCAACAGACATCGACGGTCTCTATGTTATCGGCGAGACTGCCTGTACCGGATTGCACGGTGCGAATCGAATGGCCAGTAATTCGTTACTCGAATGTTTCGTGTACGCCTTGAGTGCAGCCGAACATATTCAGTCTCATCTCCCTGAAGTGATGAGTGAAAGTCTGCCTAAATGGGATGATAGTCGAGTCAGAATGTCAGATGAGGCCGTCGTCATCCAGCATAGCTGGCACGCACTGCGCCGACTGATGTGGGATTATGTAGGGATTGTTAGGACCAACAGGCGACTGAAGCGAGCTGCTAATCACATTGCCGTGTTAGAGCAGGAAGTAGATGATTATTATGCAAGCTTCACCATCACCAAAGAATTACTAGAACTCAGAAACCTGACACAGGTGGCAAAGCTGATGGTCGCCTGCGCACAGCATCGGAAGGAGTCGCGGGGCCTTCACTTTAACAGTGACTACCCAAGATTGCAGGACCAAGCCTCAGATACAGTCCTCGTGCCGGTTAACGCAACCTGTGGCCTACTGACCCTACCAGATTACGCTGCAAGCGATCAGTAACCTTTACGAACCGTGCGTTTATAGTCACGGATGGCGGTCACAATGGGTGTTAGCGCTGCATCTGACACCTTTCTTCCCATCAGCCACTCAAATATGTCTTGATCAGCAGACGTCATCAGCTCCTTATACTGAGCTTTCATTTCCATCGACAGCTTAGGATATTCATAGGCAACGAAGTCGCCGAGGAATAAATCTAATTCAAGTAGTCCTCGCCGACTTGCCCAACGCATTCTGTTATGGTCATCATCTGTCATGGCGGCACAGTAACGCATTGTGAGTCATCGTTCGAGGTCTTAGCGGTATTAGGAACTTTTATGGTTAATCAACAATTGAGCGACACCGTACTGGCGTTCACAGGTCCGGACGTTCGATCGGTTTTACACGGACAAAGCACACGAAACTTTAAGACCCTGACACTAAACACGCCAGTGGATGGTGCGTTCTGCGATTTAAAGGGCCGCGTCATCGCCGATTTTTCAGCGATTGCAGTAGCAGACGAGAGAATCTTACTCAGAACCGATACGGGCGTAGCAAGTGCACTTATCGCGCACTTATCAAAATACCTTATGTTCTCTAAAACCACCGTCACGGCACTCGGTTGGACCTGTTGGGGCTGCAGTGGCGATGCGTCAACGTACAGATCAGACATTACGATATCGCGTGGCGATCAGCATTTTGAATTATGGCAGGAACACGACCGGCCGCCTGAGGCTGCGATGTCGGATGTCGCATGGCAACGTCACCGACTCATGACGGGCTATGCTCGAATTTGCTCGACCACAATGAACCTATTTTTACCTCAAGATCTTAACTACGACCTTCGTAGCTTCATTGATTTTGATAAGGGCTGCTACACAGGACAGGAGATCATCGCGCGACTGCATTACCGGGGGCAGCCAAAGCGCCGTCTTACACTTGTGTCGACAAAGTCGGTCAACCCGCCTTCAGTTAGTGATCGGATTTACGATAACGAATCTGAGAAAAATATAGGATCCGTGGTTGAAACTACATCAACTGACAACGGTCAACTTAGCCTCTGCGAGGCAGTCGTGGACGTCGCTACCCGGAGTATCAGCATCAATGGACAGCCTGCAGTAACGCTGCCTTTTGCTTAAGTTAACGCCTAATTTAACAGGCACATGTCCAATCAATGGCGGACTCATGGTGTTTAATCAGCCACTCATTCGCTTTACTAAAGTGGCGGCAACTGAAAAAACCGCGGTAGGCACTCAGTGGCGACGGGTGTGGAGCCGATAACACCTGATTCTGTGCTCCCTTTACCAGAGCCGCTTTTTTTTGAGCGTGTGCCCCCCAGAGCATAAAAACAGTAGGCTCAGGCTGCTCAACGACGATCTTAATGATTTGATCAGTCACCGCTTGCCACCCTATATGCTGATGGGAACCCGGCGAGTTTGCTCGAACCGTGAGAGCAGTATTAAGCAGTAACACACCCTGGTTACACCAACACCCGAGCTCAAATCGATCTCCGGGTACTACACCAACATCGCATTCCAACAGCTTACGTATATTTCGCAAGGACGGTGGCATAGGCATACCGTTCATCACCTCGAAGGCCCTGCCCGTGGCCTGATCCCGACCGTGGTATGGATCTTGGCCTAAAATGACTACTCGCACTGATGATGGGTCCAAGCCCTCGAGGGCCGAAAATAACGTGCCTGCGGGGGGGAAATAGACGTACCCACCAGTAGATTCAGCGTTTAATTGGGCCTGAATGTGACGGCCAATGTCGCCATTTAACGTATCCAGCAGATGAGGACGCCAATTTTCGGGGCACGCGTCAGCTAGCATCAATCGCTCCTCTTGTAGGTATCGCAGCTTGATGTGGCGTCGCACTACTGTAACACTCAATACCCGAACCGGTGTCGGTGAGCAATGCTGGCGAATAGGTGGCGCGTTTGAGCAAGACCATAACTAATAGCGACACAATAACGTCTTTGAAGGCGCTCAGCACTGAGCATCTAAAGCCATGTTTATCATTAGTCATTGGCGAGACAGCCGAACATCTTTTTACGCTCTCCACAAGCTCTCGACTAGCTCCCGACAATCAAGAAGCATGTTATCGCGCGTTCACCACGTTACAGCGGGCATCACGTTCTGTCGTCGCTGAAATATCGGCTGCCGTTTCTCAAAAATTCGAAGAATATACGATCGACAATAATGCGTTTGTCGACAACGGTGATGGCGATGGCGATGGCGATGGGAGAGTCATAACCGAAGCCAGATTGGCACTGATACCGCTTGAGGAATTTGAAGACACCTTGGCGATTGAAAAGATCGTGCGATCGGGTACCGAACGCTTTTGGCTCGATCTGGAGAGTCTCATGCTGCGACTTGCTCATGTTTTAGGAGTCGAAGCGAGCACTATAGAACTGCCGGTGAGCCCAAGAACGATTTGCAGCGCCTACCGTCAGGCACTGCAAACCATAGGATTTCCGAGAGCATTTTTAGTCGATGCAGATTCTGCATTCGCTCGGAACCTGTTACCCGAACTCGAACCCATTTATAACATATTGAATGCGCATTTAGAGTCTCTGGGGCTTTTACCTGATGTTCGAGAAGTGCTGGGCAAATCCGGATCACAGATTCTGATTCCGCAGAGCTCATCTTCTGACCATCACAGGACTCAAGCATCGGAGCTCGACACGAACTCGCAAAATGCCAGCGATCCGGTCAGTGCCGCGGATCAGTCAGCTATGAGCGAGCAGAGACGAAAGGACATGGCCGCAGCTGCCTCGCTCAGTGCCGCTGGTCACCCGCTTCTGCACTCGTCAGATTGGGTGAATTCGGTGGCAATTGACACCCTCTCCGGCCACGTGTCCCCAGTCACTCGCCAAGCGCCCGCGCCTCAACTGCCACCCGATGTATTTTTAACGGCATCGGGTGGGCGGGGTGAGTTTGTGCCACGTCGCCTATCGCCGCCCGCTCGTGACGAAGCTGCGAGAAATCGCTTGTTAACCGGCACGCATAACTTACTCTTCACAAATCCTCCCAGCACTTTGGACATTGAAGCGGAATCGCTGCGCATTACTCGTGAACTGGCGCGGTTGCGTCGGGAGGGTATTGACGTACGGTATACCGCGGACTCGATAATTGAGGCGATTGGCTTCACCCCGAAAGCGGCAATCTACGACAGACTCATCGAAGCCGTCAAAATTTCTGCCGGGTTATTCGACCATGTTTTCGACCGCATCGCTCCACCGGTAGGCATGCAATCGCCCTTCTACGGACTCGAGCTGTGCTTTTTGGAACTCTCACTAAGTGATCTGGATTTCCTGATCGATGGTGACCATCCAGGTCGGTTGCTCGTCGACCGTATCGCCGATCTCGTAACATTATTACCGCGGGGTAGAGAGCGATACCTGCATGATTTCATCGAAATCGTTTCCCAAGTCGTCGCCCGCTTTGATGGCACATTGGTATCGCTGGTTTGGGCGAGTGATGCGCTCAGCGACTTATCAACCAAACTGATCTCACAACAGAGACTTAATCGCGACCGTCTAATTGCCAAAGAGAATGCAGCGGATCGAATTGATACCGCACGCTTAAGCGTCTTGAACTCGATCATTGCCAACGCTGGCGATGGACCGCAGCCAAGGCATCTTATCGATACAATCTCGTCAGGTCTTTTTGATCAATGGGTGGTGGACACCCTAAAAGGAGCGGAACCCCGCCACTTTGAAGAGGCCTTGTCTGTACTTATTCGATTCGCCGGTAGCTCTAGTCAAGAACCCGATTTGTCAATCACGAAAGCAGATATCATGGCCGTATTTATAGACGCGGCGCTGCAAAGGCCTGCGATTGAGGCAGCTATTGAGACTTGTGCGAGCGCGAGAACAACATCGCCGGCAGAGCTAGTAACCGCACCATACAACTGGGGCGCCGATATTGACTTACTGCCCACTGAGCTATCCGTTTGTGTAAAGGGCCGCCCGCGCCTTGCGCGCAAAGTTAGTGCGGTTCAAAAGCTCGAATTGGATACATGGTTTTTGGAAGCGCGAGCGGCTCACAGCCGATATCTCCAAGTAGTATGGGTGAATCGACACAATACCCGGTTTGTGTTGAGTGACGAGCGAGGCGTTAAACAACGAGATGTATCGGTGCTACAGATGGCGGCAGAGTTTGGAAGGTCACTGCGGCCGCTAAGCACACTCGAACGACTTAGCCTCGTTGAGCAAACGCTGTTCTCTAAACTTAGCGACACCAAGAACGATCTCAGCGCGCAATTTTTAAATGGCATAGACGGCGTTGCGGGCACTCTTTTGCATGAAATCGAACGGGCAATGCGACGTGCTCGAAGAGCTGGGGTCCACGAGTCTGCGATTTCTTTTTCAATTGGATCGGAGATCAATAAAGACACGCTGGCTGACGCGTTGACACGCGATGGTCTCAGCGTAAGAGCCATAGAGGCGCCCTTTGCCAATAAAGCCTGTGTCGTGGTTACTTCGACCGATACAGCGCACATTGTTGAATCCGTTGCGCGTGTCTTGGCCGTGGAGTCAGTGATCGATGTGTGTATAGAGCCCATTGACCCGGTAACGGAACCTTCAGCGCAAGCTGTCATTGACAGAATAACGGGGGATGTCAGCGCTTCGATAAGCAATTCTCCCGTTCCAGATGACCGGCGCACAGTCACGCCTAAAACACTCCATGTCGCCATAGAGGAAGCCTTTTTGCGCCTCGAATCGGTAACAGCCGACATCAGACTTCAATCCATTGTGCGTGTGCCGGTAGATCGACCAGACTCTGCTGAGCACGCGTATCTCATGACTCGACATAACCCCTTCGAGAAGGGACAAGAGGTCAGGCAACAGTTTCACCAGCGGGATATTCGTATCGCAACAAACTTTGTCGAGCTGGCGGAAGCCTGCCGCATACTGGCGAAGATCGAGCGTCTCACCGACCTCCCCCCCCACATATTTGTGCGTCTTATGCCAGAAACATGTCTGCACTCTGCAGCGCTTGATCGTATTTTAACGCTCATCTCTGAGCATACGGTGGGCACGTCACAATTGAGCTTTTTGATCGCCGACTCAATGCAGATTCGAGAGTCGGTAGCTTGCCACCGTCTCACCAACGCCCTTCGATCAATCGGGTGCCATATCGTGCTTGAAGAGTACAATCCGGCTCGTAGCAATTCAGAGTCCATTAACCAGCTTCATGCGACTGACCTAGTACTAGAGGCCAACTTTTGGGAAAAAGCGGCTCAAAATGAGCCTTGGTCTCATGTTCTTCCGCAAATCATTACCGATGTACACCATATCTTGGGCCAGACCATTTCAGTCAGGGATCCCTCGATCACTCAGCGTATTGAAGATAGTGGTATCGATTTTGTGGAGCGACACTCCGCCGTCGCGCTATCGCCCGCGCAGCTTCTGACGTCCTACGAACGGTGATCAGATCGTTTTTTCAGTAGAGCGCCAAGTCTCAAAACTGACTGCGATAACGCCGAGCCAAACCAGACCAAATGTCAATGCGGTGATGACATTAGCGGGCTCTTTTAGTACTAATACCGCGACCAACAGCTGGAGTGTGGGTCCGACGTAGGTCAACAAACCGAGAGTAGACAAAGGCAATATTCGAGCCGCTGCCACGTAGGCTAGTAATGGTGCTGCCGTAAAAATGCCACCGAACACAAGAAAGATATCAACCTTTAAACCATAGTCGCCCAAGCCGGCTCCTTCGTTGAAACCTATCCACACCAATGCAAACGGTGCCATACAGAGTGACTCGAGAAACAGCCCCTGAAGAGAATCCGCTTGGATTTGCTTACGAATTGCCGCATACAGCGCAAAGCTCAGGGCTAGGACCAAGGATACCCAGGGCAAACGTCCATATGCCACGAGCTGGACGATGACTGCGACCACAGCCAACGCTATCGCCACAAGCTGAATCGGCTTGGGTCGCTCACCGAACGCAACAATACCCAGGGCGATAGTGAGCAGTGGCAACATGAAGTATCCAAGACTTGCCTCAGTCGCCCGTTCATTGGTTACAGCGAAGACGTAAACGCCCCAGTTGATAGACAGCATAAGCGCGGCCAGCGCCACCCAAAGTACGAAACGCATAGATCGCAATAACGCCATGGTGTCGGACAGCCTGCCAAAGGAGACGATAATTGCGAAGGTCACCGGTAAGGTCCAGAGCCCGCGATGGGCCATAATATCGACAGCACCTACGGGCTTGGTCTGTATCCAATACAGCGCGGCAAGTCCCCATATCAAATTCGCGACTAACGCAAGTGAAATGCCTTGAAATGCATCCTGTTGTTTCAACTGATATGGTCCCTATCGCGTTGCCATGAAATGGGGCGCCACTTAATCACTCCGATCCGCGAGGTGCAAGAAGTGTTTCATCGCTGCGTTCCTGCGTTTTTGCAATACACTCGGTTAAATGTTGCCGTTTTTACCGTCGTATTGCTGTTATTTAGCGCGATGCACGCGGTCTCTGGGGATCAGCTTGACGACTCACACCTAACAACCCATGAACGTCGTTTCGTACTGCCTTTTGAGATTAGTTTGCAACGGATAGAAACAGGTGTGCGACGACACTTCATCGAGCGTTGCAGCGCTTTTTTGATCAACAAAGATGAGCATAGTGCAATTCTCTTATCCGCTTGGCACTGCATTGACGGTGAGCTATCTCTACAAAAATCACCCACTGTCTCTATCTTGGGACAGACTGTGAGCGTAAGGATCGTGCGATCTGGCGGCAACATGGCGAATGATTGGCTTGTAATGACCGCGCCAGCAGACGCCTTTGCAGACATAACTCCGATTCGAATTAGCTCACAACCCGCATCAGCTGCTGAATCGTTGATTGGTATTGGCTGGGGCGGCATCTCAACAGGAGGACAATCTGAACAACGGAGTTTGATCTGTCCCGGTTCATCGGTAGAGAAAATAATCACTCTCAACTGCGGTCTTAAAAAGGGAGACTCTGGAGGTTTGGTTGCTCGCCGTTTACCGGGCGGGGAACTGGAGGCCATTGGCATTATTTCGAGCGGCGACTCCTCGAGCGTATCGCTGGCGTTCGCGCTCGCGCACTTGCCCAGCGACAGTCATTAATACTACCCGTCTGGCGCTGCTGCACCAAGATGAACCTCCCCACGCGCTTTGGCGAGTGTTATCTGACGCTGACGCTCAGCAAAACGCGCCTTCTGATCTGCACTGTGCTCGTCATAACAACGAGGGCATGAGATACCGGGCACATAAAACGACGACTGTTTTTGCGCCTCGTCGATGGGGAACCGGCAGGCAAAGCACTGATCATAGCTTCCCTTTTGCAGCTCGTGGTTAACGGCAACGCGACTGTCAAAGACGAAACACTCCCCCTCCCACCGCGTCGTATCTCTTGGCGTCTTCTCGAGATAATTCAAAATACCACCCTTAAGATGCCAAACATCTTTAAAGCCCTTGGCAACTAGCAGCGACGTCGACTTCTCGCAACGAATACCGCCAGTGCAAAACATAGCGATCTTTTTATGCTTGCTGGGATCTAGATTACGGTCAACCCAATCGGGGAACTCCCTGAAGCTATTGGTATTTGGGCTCAGCGCGCCGCGGAAGGTTCCGATCTCGACCTCGTAGGCATTACGCGTGTCGACGACTAACACTTCCGGATCGTCGATCAAGTCGTTCCATTGATCGGGCGAAGCGTAGTGGCCGACACATTGATTGGGGTCAATATCTTCAACACCCATAGTCACGATTTCGCGCTTTAACTTGACCTTCATTCTCAGGAACGGGCGCTCCTCGTGAAAGGATACTTTGCAATCCAAATCAGCCAATCTGTCGTCAGATCTCAAGTAAGCCAGCACCTCGGAAATAGCGTCGGGGGTCCCTGATATCGTGCCGTTTATCCCTTCATGGGCTAATAGCAGCGTGCCCTTGATCTGGCGTTGTGTACAAAAGGTCAATAGCGGCTCACGCAAGGCTTTGAAATCATCAAGACGCACAAAACGGTAAAGCGCGACTACTTGCGTGTTGCTGGGTTCGACGACCGATGTCACGCCTAACTTCCACCAAGGCACTTGGGTGAAGCTGGCGATCCACTTCTCGCAGCCCACTCCGCCTCAGTATAGGTGTGTAATGCCAGCGCATGAATTGGCGACCCCATTAAGTCAGACAATGCTTGGTAAACTTGTTGATGTCGTTTGACCATCCGCAGTCCATCAAACTCCGAAGATACCAACGTCACCTTAAAATGGCTTTCCGAACCTGGCGGTACATTATGCATGTGGCTTTCATTCACAGTCTCCAGAAAAAGCGGGGAAAAGCGCTCAGCCAGACTCTGTTTTACGTGATCTTGGATGGTTGACATACGATTGACTCTCACTACGTAGTGCAAGAATATCAGATGGGCATTAAAGGACGCGAGGGTTTACGTGATGGCTTCGTTCGACGTTTGGTTCGATGGTAGCTCAGTCGACGCAGAGATACTGCAATACATTGAGTCCCAACTTCAGCTGACATTTAACTTACCTCTTGAGCAGGCAACCATTTTAGTCAATGGCAAGACGCACCGAATAAAACGGAATTGCTCCCTCGCAGAAGCCGAACAACTGTCAACACAATTCGAGTCCTGGGGTGGATATGTCAGCATTGTCGACGTCAACTCAGCCGACAGTCTCGAAACCGCCACCAAGCCAAATCATGACAAAATACCGCCATTGACGCTTGCCGCCGCAGGCGAAACGATACCGAACTACCCGCGTGACAGGACGCCTCCGAAAGTAAGGACAGATCACTTACAATTGGAGAATTAATCACGATAGGAAACCTGTGATGGCTCTTTCCGCCGAACATGACGCGCTTGCCGAACTCCCAGTTTGGCGTCACCTGGTCGCTATGGTTTACGATCTATTCCTTATTGTTCCACTCCTTATGCTGACATCCGCCGCTCTGCTCGCAGTGCATGGTCCAGTCGAAACAGCCGCTACGCGATCGGTACCCGCCTGGCAACAATGGCTTCTCGGCTACGCCGCTTTAATTGGCTTTTACGGCGTGTTTTGGCGACAAAAAGGCCAAACACTTGGCATGCAAGCATGGCGAGTGAAACTTGTATCCCGCGTCGGTCTGGCGCCTATTTCCTGGCAACAGGCAACGATCAGAGTGATCAGCGCTTCTATCCCCCTCATCTTAGCGTTAATACCCTATGTGTTTTTTGACATTCGCTCGGCGGGTATAGTGCTTTACGTGACATCAGGCATCATCGCTTCATCGGGATTTTTATGGCGTTGGACGAACACTGAGCGCCTATATTTTCACGATTACGTATCTCAAAGCCACTTACGATTGACGCCACCTCGCAACAAAGGCATGAGGAAACCGTGACTATTGTCGTCTTAACAACAACGCCAAACCGACACCCCAACACAGCGCTACCGTCAGCATTGCGGCAACGCCACCGCTTAAACCGGCTAGTAGGGTTACCGGTCCAAAAAAATCTTGGCTGATGCGAAAGACTACGCCCGCTAGAACGCCAGCAAAGATTCGGGCACTCATATTAGTCTCCCGCAATGGGCCAAAGATAAATGACATTGCAAGAACGACGAGGCCCGCGCACGAAAGGGGTTGTAATACCTTATTCCAAAACGCGAACTCGATATCATTGGCTAATAAACCCTGATTCCTCAAATAAGCCGCGTACTGCCAGAGCTGTGTCACCGGCAAACTCTCAGGCTTTACGGTATCCAATGTCAATAAGTTGGGGGTGATGCCAGAACGCCATTCGCGAGTCGTTTGACGCGTCACAGACGTACCAGAAGTCGTTAACTCAGTGGTAGATACGCCTTCTAGAAGCCAGCGGTCGCCCTGGAATGTGCCTCGATCGGCACTGACAGATCGCGTCAGTGCACCGGCGTCATTAAACTCAATGAGCGTGACACCAAAGATTAAGCCGCCTCGCTGAACTGCATCGACGTGAACAAACGTCCTCCCATCGCGATTCCAAGCGCCATACCGTCCCGCTAGATTCGGATCATCACGCTGCGCCATCGCACGCTGACTAACCGCGATTTGCTCAGACACGGGCGCAACGAATTCACCGATAGCCAGCCCCCCCATGGCGACTAGTAGGGCGGGCTTAACGGCCATCCAAGCGAGCTGCGGCATAGAGACCCCGGCACCACGGATAATCGTCAACTCACTACTTGAGCCCAACCGCCCCAGCCCAAATAAGGCACCGATCAGTGTGGCAAAAGGGACAAATTCTTCGATCCGCCGAGGTAAGGTCAAACCAATGTAAATCAGTAAATCTGTGAAGCTATAGGTGCTACTGAGATCGCCCAAACCATCGATGAGATCGCTCAGACCGTCCAAAAGCACCAACACCACAAGGACCCCTAAAATTGCCCAGAACAACGTGCTTAGCAGGTAGTGGTTAAGCTGCTTCACGCGTTTTCCTAAACCAAGCACTGATGTCATCTAGCCACAACAGAGCGCCACCAACTGCGGCGAAAGTCATGTGCACACCGATATACATCAGGGCCGAACCTGTTTCCTCCGACACAGTCCGAGCTTGCGACAATAGAATAAAATAAAGCAAAAAAATCGAAAGAGCCGGTCCCAGACGGGCGTAGCGCCCGCGCCTAGCGTCTGTTCTGCTGAGCGGAATAGCAAACAGCGCCACGATTGGCACAATTACCGGTAGCGATACTCGCCAGCCGACTATTGCAAGATGCTCAGGGGTTTGGCTTTGAAGCAGCCGGTGCGTCGCCAGTGTTTCACCATAAACTTGCGACCGCAGCCCACCCTCGACCTGAGGAATAAGTGATCGATAGGCCTTAAACTGTACTGCCGTCAATTCAGCGCTACCTGGAGTTACGTCGTAGCGCTTACCATTTGACAAGACTAGGTAGCGCCTCGCAGTCGACGGATCGATATCGATATAACCGGTGTCTGCGAGTGTGGCAGAGAGCGTAATGCCCGACTCTGACCTTTGGCGCTCTGCGACAAAGACCGTTTCCATTAGTCCGCCTTCCTCAATGCGTTCGACGTAAGTAACGTAGTCACCACCTCGTTGCTTCTTAAAGCGTCCTTCTGAGAGCACATGCATCCCCTCTGCAGATCGTGGCTCAGCCAGAAGTTGATTGGCCTTTGACGCACCGTATGGCCCCAGAAAGAGTGAAATAAGCGCCACCGTAACAGTAACTAGTAATACCACCGGTGCGACAAGACGCAATAGCTGAAACTGACTTATACCGCTTGCTCTGAAAACCACCATTTCGCTGTCTGCATACAGCCTTCCAAATGATAGTAGCAAGCCAACATAAAAGCCCAGTGGCAGAATTAATTCGAAAAATGCCGGCAACTTGTAAAGCATAACCGGTAGAAGTATGCCCGCAGCCAAGTCGCCTATAGCGGCCTCAGTGAGATACTTTATAAAGCGACCGCTGAATACGACTAAAAACAACACCAGCGATACAGCCAGTGTGTGTGTCATAACATCGGACGTAAGGTACCGTAATGTGCGCATGTTCAGTCACAATTGGGGTTGCTTAATTGACTATCGAGGTTTAGTTCTGCTGCGCATCATCATACACTACGCGCCAGTTTAGCCAGCCCGATTTACGTAAGGAAATACCATGAGCAACGTCAGTGTTCACGCATCGAAACTATCCAGCATAGCAACCTCGAAGACAGACATTATCGTTATTCCACTTTTTGCTGGCGAAGACCTTAGTGCAACCGCCTCAGCTGTCAGCAAGGCCACGGGCGATGTGTTGCAACGCGCAATGGATATTGGAGATGCCAGCGCCAAGTTAGGGAAAGTCGCCAGCATGATCGGAGACACCCGCATTGCCAGAGTATTGGCAATTGGATGTGGCGAGCGATCTGCCTTTGACCTCGACGCGCAACTGACTGTCACTGGCGCGATCGCAAAAGCACTCGCGGGATCAAATGTAAAAGCGGCCACGGTGATTGCCGAGGTCGTATCCGATGATGCTGATCAGCTCGAACGTTTTCTAGAATTTTTAAGTCGCGATGTTGTCATGAGTTGCTATCACTACACCGCTACGTTGGGGACGCCAAAATCCGGTCCCAGTCTGAAGAAGTTATCCGTTGCGGCGGGCGATATGCTGCCAATGACTCGAGCGAAAAAAGCCCTCACGACCGGGCAGTCTATAGGCAATGGCGCCAACCTAACCCGCGAACTCGTCAACTTACCGGGGAATGTATGTACACCGTCCTACCTCGCTAAGGAAGGGCGTGCACTTGGACGCCGATTTGACACGATATCGGTCAATGTCCTCGATGAGAAAAAAATGGCGGACCTTGGCATGGGTTCACTGCTGTCAGTGGGCCACGGTAGTGACGAGCCGTCGAAGCTCATCGTCATGAAATACGCTGGTGGGCCCGCTAAACAAGCGCCCTACTGCCTTGTCGGAAAAGGCATCACTTTCGATACCGGCGGTATTTCGCTAAAGCCACCGAAAGGCATGGAATCCATGAAATTTGATATGGGCGGCGCCGGTTCGGTTTTTGGCGTCATGCAAGTGGTTGCCGAACTGGGCCTTAACGTCAATGTCATTGGCGTCGTCGCCGCCGCGGAAAACATGCCCAGCGGTCGAGCAACCAAGCCCGGAGATGTCGTTACATCAATGTCCGGCAAAACCATTGAAATACTGAATACGGATGCCGAGGGACGCTTGGTATTGTGCGATGCGCTCACCTACGTGGAGCGTTTTAAGCCCAAAGAAGTGGTCGATATAGCGACACTCACGGGTGCAATTATCATGTCTCTCGGATATGAAGCATCTGGCTTGTTTGCAAATGATGACGGACTCGCAGAGGCGCTCGGTAACGCCGGTACAGCATCAGGCGACGAAGCGTGGCGTCTGCCAATCAATAAGCGATATGACCGACAGCTAAACAGTAAATATGCAGATATGCAGAATATTGGCACGGGTACTGCGGGCAGCATCACCGCCGCCTGCTTTTTGGCTCGCTTCGCAGAAAAGTACAAGTGGGCACACCTCGATGTGGCAGGCACGGCATTTCAGAGTATGCAAAAAGGCGCAACAGGACGTCCGGTACCGCTGCTAGTAGAGTATCTCCGTCAAAAGTCCGGCCGTTAACGCGTTCATGACACGAGTCGACTTTTATGTGGTTAATTCTGCCGGCGCTGAGGCTCGCCTGAGCGTAGCCGCCCGACTTGCTGAAAAAGCGCTCGGCAGGGGGCATCGCATTTTTATAAACTGCGCATCGCAAGGACAGATGGAAGCCTTAGACCAGTATCTATGGGACTTTAAGCCAGCCAGCTTCGTGCCACATAGTCTTGCATCCGCGGATCCCGAGGAACAGGTAGTTCTGACGTATGACCTGCCGCCAGCGTCGCACGATGATGTGTTGATTAATTTGGCATTAACGCCACCAAGTTATTTTGCGCGGTTTCAACGAGTGGCAGAGGTTGTGACTCAGGATGCCGACTCATTAGAGGCACTGCGCAGCGCGTGGCGACACTACAAAGATCGTGGATATCCTCTCAGTAAACATGATCTGTCTTAGCAAGTTTAGCAAGGTGCGACGAGCGTACGAGGTTCATTCAATTCATGGATAAGACTTTTTCACCAGGAGACATTGAGTCGCGTTGGTATAGCGAGTGGGAGGATAAAAACCACTTCGCACCCAGAGACGGTGACCTGTCGTATTGCATTCCAATCCCGCCACCCAATGTGACCGGCACTTTGCATATGGGACATGGCTTTCAACAAGCGATCATGGATGCCTTAATCCGTTTTCATCGTATGAAGGGGCACAGCACTCTTTGGCAGGTGGGAACTGACCACGCCGGTATAGCAACGCAAATGCTCGTAGAGCGACAACTCGAAGCAAAGGGAATATCGCGCCACGATTTGGGACGCGATGGTTTCATTGATAAAGTTTGGGAATGGAAAGCCGAGTCCGGTGGAACAATAACCCAGCAGCTTAGGCGTTTGGGTGCGTCCGTTGATTGGTCTCGCGAACGCTTCACCATGGATCCGGAGCTATCAGAGGCCGTCCGAGAGGTCTTTGTGCAGCTCTACAACGAAGGTCTAATATACCGTGGCCAGCGCCTCGTCAATTGGGACCCAAAACTACACACGGCCATTTCTGACCTCGAAGTCGTTCAAGAAGAAGAAGCCGGCTATCTCTGGCACCTTCGCTACCCTATCAAGGGCAGCGATGAGGCTGTCATTGTCGCCACCACGCGGCCCGAGACGATGCTCGGCGATACGGCGGTTGCAGTAAATCCAGTTGACGACCGCTACGCACACCTCATCGGTCAGACCATCCTACTGCCGTTGACCGGACGAGAAATCCCTATCATTGCGGACGACTACGTCGATGCCGACTTCGGATCAGGCTGCGTGAAGATCACGCCGGCGCACGACTTTAATGATTATGCGATGGGCGAACGCCACCAGCTGCCAGTCATTAACATATTGACCGCAGATGCCTGCCTTAACGAAAACGTGCCGAAGCAATTCCAAGGATTAGACCGTTTCGACGGCCGCAAGGCTGTGGTGGCAGCGATGGACGCACTTGGATTACTCGAGAAGATTGATGATCACCAGCTGAAGGTTCCAAGAGGTGACCGGTCAGGCGTGGTCATAGAACCGTGGTTGACGCTTCAGTGGTATGTCGATGCGAAGAAGTTAGCGGGTCCTGCGATTGAAGCAGTTGAGACTGGTGCCGTTGAATTTATCCCTAAACAATGGGAAAACACCTACTTTTCGTGGATGCGGGATATTCAGGATTGGTGCATTAGCCGCCAGCTGTGGTGGGGGCATCGCATACCCGCCTGGTATGACTCAAGCGGAAACGTGTACGTTGGTAACGACGAGGCGGCAGTTCGTAAGTCACACGACCTCCCGGACACGTGCGTGCTGACACAGGATGATGATGTCCTGGACACCTGGTTTTCTTCGGCACTTTGGACCTTTTCTACGCTTGGGTGGCCCCGAGAAACCGAGGAGCTGAAGCGCTTCCACCCAGCATCGGTCCTGGTAACTGGATTTGATATCATTTTCTTCTGGGTTGCCCGCATGATCATGATGTCGCTGCATTTAAAAAAGGAAGTTCCCTTCAAGCAGGTCTACGTTCACGGTCTAGTAAGAGACGCCGAAGGGCAAAAGATGTCAAAGTCGAAGGGCAATGTACTTGACCCTATCGATCTCATTGATGGCATCGACATTGAAAGCCTAGTCCAAAAGCGCACTTCGGCGCTGATGCAGCCCCAACAAGCGCAGAAAATCGATAAGGCAACACGCCGACAATTCCCGGATGGGATTCCCGGATATGGTACCGACGCATTGCGTTATACCTTTTATTCGCTTGCATCGACCGGTCGTGACATTAAATTCGACCTCGGACGTATGGAGGGGTTTAGAAATTTCTGCAACAAATTGTGGAACGCGGCGCGTTATGTCCTTATGAACACGGAGGGCTTCGATCACACCTGCGAATATCGATATAGCTTGGCGGATCAGTGGATCAGGAGCAAACTGCAAACCGCGGTGGTGGATACCACCAAAAATCTTGAGCAATACCGTTTCGATCATGCGGCGCAAACATTGTACGACTTCGTATGGAACGAATACTGCGATTGGTATCTAGAATTATCTAAACCAGTTTTGTGGGATGACTCGGCCCCCAGCGAGCTGAGACAAGGAACACTGAAAACACTACTGGAAGTGCTGGAAACAATACTGCGTCTGATGCATCCGCTCACTCCCTTTATCACCGAGGAAATCTGGCAAAACGTGACTCCAAGGCTAGGATTACAGGGCGATACCATCATGCTTGCGCAATGGCCGGCGCCAGACAGCGATGCTGTAAACGTAGATGCCGAGGCTGAAATGGAATGGTTAAAAACCATCATCGTCGCCATTCGGACCATCAGAAATGAAGCCAATATCCCACCGGGGGATAGCCTAGATATCGTGTTGGGTAATACGGTAGACACAGACTTGGAGCGCATCCAACGCCACAAACCATCGCTAGAAAAGCTCGCAAAAGTGTCAACCATCCGAGCCATTCAGTCCGATGAAGATCAGATGCCGGTACTCAGTGCACTGGCGGGCACCATAGAGGTAATGGTCCCAATGGCTGGTGTTGTTGATTTTGCAAAAGAGCTCGAGAGGCTTGAAAAAGAACTTACAAGGCTGGGCGGCGAGCAGACCCGACTGACCGGTAAGCTGTCTAATGAGAAGTTTACGGCTCGGGCCCCCGAACACGTCGTTGAGGCAGAAAGGGCCAAATTGGCCGAGGTGACCACCGCCATATCGTCGGTACAGGCGCAAAAAACCAACCTCGAACTGTTGCGTTAGCGCTCAAGCGCTGTTATAGCTACCAAATAATAACGCAAAGCGGAGCAGACGATGGCGGAACGCTGCATCGGCACCGTAAAGTGGTTCAACAATGCAAAGGGGTTCGGTTTTATCACAATGCCGGACCGCTCTGAGGATATATTTGTGCACTTTCGGGCCATAGAAGGCGACGGCTTTAAAAGTCTCGCCGAAGGTGAAGAGGTCGAGTTTGAGTTGGTCGAAGGGCCGAAAGGGCTTCAAGCCGAGGCTGTAAAAAAAACCAGCTAAGGCGAACCGAGACCTCGCGTTCGCTGTCTAGGAGCGTATCGTGAGGAAGCACCCCATATCAAAAACCGTGGCAGGTTTAACCGTACCGTTTGCCCGCCATCCAGAGGTCCGTCGTCTTAAGCGCAATGGTCACAACCCAAGCATCCATGGCACTAAGCTCTGGGGTTCTGGGCACCTGCTCATCGACTTTATCGCATCAAACTCATCTTTAGCCCCAACGTCGGTCATCGACGCAGGGTGCGGCTGGGGACTCGCTGGCATCTGGTGTGCTAAAACATTTGGTGCAGCGGTCGCCAGTGTCGATGCTGACCGTTGTGTCATGCCCTACCTGGAGCTCACCGCCCAGCTCAACGATGTTAGCGTCAATCCTATTGTCGCGCACTTTGAAGACATCGACGAAAACATACTAGGCGCGACAGACTGGCTGATCGGATCCGACATCTGTTTTTGGGACGACCTAGCAGAGCCCGTTACCGAAATGATCAGTCGAGCCATCGACAGCGGTACCAAACGAATTCTTATTGCCGATCCTCAAAGAGCCCCCTTTTTGCGGGTCGCAGAGGCCATTCTCTCAGGCTACGGTGGCGAATTACTGGAGTGGCGTGTCAAGGGCACACGCTCCTCGGGCGTCATTCTTGTCATTGAAAACGCTTGAATTCAGCGCGTCTCGCGATAAGTCCTGGTCAGGTTCACCTGCAGAGCCTCACCGCCAGCCGATACCGCGGGTCTAAATCTGAGCTCCCGTATTCCGGCTCTCAGTTTACGTGGCACGGACGATTGCTCGGTCCCCAACACTGCACGAAGGTTACGAACACGCCCCCGCGTAGATACCTGGAAGGTAAATGTCGCCCTCGCGTCGGACGCCGTTGCTGGCAGCGAGGTTTGCTCGATAAGGCCATGCGGTAGCTCCACCGGCTGCTCGAAACGCTCGGGATCCTCTTGCGCTAAACGTGAGAATGTCTTCATGGCCACACCGGTGCGATCAAAAAACCAGCGCCAGTCGGCTAATAACAGCTCCAACTCGTCATCAGCACCGACAAAATCCTGCGCATCCTCGAGCATTCTAATGCCCGTCAAAAAAGCCCCCCGTTCGATTACTTCGAGCTGCTCATCTGTAGGCGAAGGGTCTGCCATTAACCTAGGTGAATATAGAAGCGACCTCTTCTGGTCTTGCACGTAGGGCTCAACCGCGTAAACCGTCAAATAAAGAAGATATAAGCGTCGTTTGACAAACGCGAGGCACGCAGCCGCTTGGGCACTATCCCCCTCACACGAGCGATCTACTACGTCCTCAATATCGTCATGTAACCTTAGGATCTCCCGATCTCGATTATGCCAAGACGACGTCGCGAGCATCGCTAGCTCGTGATCGAAGTACTGCAACGCAAAATCAAGCTGCTCCTCAGTCAAAACTGTAGCGTCAAGGCCCGTAAGACGATATCGGTATGCCAACTGCTGACTTAGCGCCTCACTATCTCCGACCTTCCGAAGCACCGCTATCCAGTCAGACAAAGCTCCTACCTGGCTTTTTGTGGTCAAGCCGGAGTTAAGCCTAACATTGTGCAGGCCTAGCTGAAAAAATGCCGCGGCGTTTTCAGACTGTCCCAGCAGAACTGCCTCGTGAGCTAACTCGAGCCACTTTTCGCCAAGTGACGCATGATAGGCTCCCAGCGTTGCTTGCAGCTCTACGACGTCCTTGGTTCGCCTTGTGTGGTCCAGCAACCCAGTTGAATCAATCATCTTATCGTCGGAGACATAGACGCCACGAACAGGCTCAACAAACATACCTACCGGCTGCGGCACCAACACAGCCCCGGCAATATCGGGCAACAAAAGCAGCATGGACGATAGATAAAGGCGTCGGTATAAAGTGACCATGCCGTCAATATAGCTCAAAAAAAAGCCCGCATGAGAGCGGGCAAAAGAAACTTGAGCGGAATGTGCCTAAACACACGCAGTAAGTATAAAAAGAATGCAAATTAATTCAAATTCATTATTATCATAAAATACATTCTTAGAGGTTATATCATGGATGTCAGCAAGCTAGCAAAAGCGGACCTCAATCTGTTGGTGGCGCTGCATGTCCTCATAGAGGAACGAAGCGTTTCTAAAGCCGCGGATCGTCTTAATGTCACACAACCCGCCATGTCAAAGACCTTAAATCGCCTTAGAGACACATTCGACGACCCCCTATTCGCACGCAGTAAAAGAGGCATACAGCCTACGCCCCGCGCAGAAGCCCTGGCTAACGAACTCATTCACGTCCTTGCCGATATCGAGGGTCTGCTGGATGCTGGCGAGTTCAGTCCGCAGGCATTTAGGGGCGAGATTGCCATAGCAATTTCAGAGTATGTGGGCTTTACGCTACTCCCATCCCTGACAGCACGGCTGGAAACTCGAGCCCCGAAACTCAAGCTCAGAACGATTACACGGGCGGAACAACAGCTTGATATGCTGGCAGATGGTAGACTCGACTTTGCGATCCAGCTCAGCCGCAACGCATACCCGTCCGAATTTCGACATTTCGAGCTAGCGAGCTCGCCGCTGGCTATTTTTGTCCGGCGAGATCATCCGCTAACACAGCAACCGCTCACTGAAGATAATCTTCGTTTATTTCCCCAAATAAACTTATATATTGCCGACCGTGCACAAACGGATTACGTAGACCAATCAACATCCCAGGTCCTAGGTAGTGCCAAAGGAAGCGTAGAGACATCGCATTTGCTAACTGCATTTGAAATCCTCAGAAGCACCAATTATACCTTGGTCTGCCCTGCTTATATGGCACGCAATGATGGTGCAACGCTCGACCTGGTGACACTGCCTTTGCCGGGTGACTATGGACAGACTGTTGCGTATTCATTAGTCGCTCACGACCGCACCGCGCGCTCACCGATACACCAATGGTTTTGGAATGAGGTTATAGACGCCGTGAGAGGGCTCCGAGTCCGCACGGTGCATCGAGGCTGACTCAATGAGGCTAACTCAACTCACAATTCTCACCGGACCTATGCCATAATCCGCGCCGCTTTTAGTGGAGACAGTCATGGGCAAAAAAGCTCGACCACCGATACCCCTGCTAGATGGGAAAATAATCGAGACGCACTGTCACCTCGACTATCTTGACCGTGAGCAACTAGAGTTGACTCTGAGTAAGTCTCAGGCGGTAGGCGTAGAACGTATAGTGACCATCGCGGTCTCCCGCGATAACCAGCAGTTGGTCAGGGATATCGCTGAGACTTATGACCAAATCTGGTGTACTCAAGGGCTACACCCGCATGAGGCAGCATCATGGAACAAGGATTTCGACGCTGAACTACAGGCGTCTGCTTTGCATGACAGGGTACTCGCCATCGGTGAAATTGGCCTAGATTATTATTATGAGCATGCCGATGCACAGACTCAGATAGCTGCGTTCGAGGGCCAGCTCAACATAGCTGCTGACTGCGGTAAGCCCGTTGTCATTCACACACGGGAAGCAGAAGCGGACACGAAGCATGTGCTGGGTAACCTCGCACGGCAATTACCCCAAAAGGGCGTCATTCACAGCTTCACCAGCAGTATGGATTTGGCCGAGTTCTGCCTGGCAGAGGGCTTTTATCTTGGTTTCAATGGGATCGCGACGTTCAAGAATGCAGAAAATGTGCGCGAGGTGATCCGACAGACCCCCTTGGAGCGAATTCTGTTGGAAACAGACGCCCCCTATCTGACCCCAGTACCCTACCGCGGTGTTCCCAATGCACCCTTCTATCTGCCGTTCATTGCGCAAACAATTGCAGATCTCAAAGAGGTCTCTGTGGATGAACTCCTCGCAATTACCTACAAGAACAGTCTCGACTGTTTGTTTGTTAACGCCCAGTGAGCTTTGCTATTGGACAGCGCTGGATCAGCCACGCAGATCTGGAACTTGGCCTAGGTATCTGTGTTGAGGCCGATATGCGCCGCGTCACCCTGCTCTACCCCTCTGCCGAGGAAGAGCGAACCTATGCAACCGATCGAGCTCCACTGACACGCTACGAACTTAAAGTCGGTGATCGTCTTTTGCATATTAACGGACGCGTTTTAGAGGTGACTCAGGTCGATGACATTTCAGGCACTCTCAGTTACGAGACAGTAGAGCCCGAGACCGGCGAAACGTTCACTGTCCACGAACAATTTATCGCTCCTGAAGTGACGGTAAATACACCGTATGACCGACTTCTTAACAATCAACTAGACAAGGTTACTGACTTCTTCCTTCGCTATCAGACGCTCGCAGAGCGAGCCCGGCTTCTGTCAAGCGATACCAGTGGTTTGATTGGGGCAAGAACGTCTCTACTTTCACACCAGATCTATGTCGCAAGCGAGGTTGGCAGTCGATTTGCCCCCAGGGTATTGCTTGCCGACGAAGTTGGTTTGGGTAAAACCATCGAAGCCGGCCTCATACTGACTCAGCAGATCTTTCGCGGTCGAGTACAGCGGGCCCTTATTGCGGTGCCAGACCCACTACTGCATCAGTGGCTAGTTGAGATGTTGCGGCGATTTAATTTGCGGTTTGCGATCTATGACGAGGCGAGATTCGATGCCGAAGCTGACACATTTGACTTTGCGAATGATCAGCTTGTTCTGACGCCTTGGTCATTTATCGAGCACAATGACATCGCCAGGGCCCAGCTCTTGGCTGCTGAGTGGGACTTCCTCATCGTCGATGAAGCACATCATCGCAATTTAGGCGAGACTGCACAGACAGAGTTGGATGCAGCGCTGACGCAGCTTGCGAAACTCGCACGTGGATTACTACTGCTCACTGCGACACCGGGTCAGTCAGGTATCGAAAGTCATTTTGAGCGACTTCAATTATTAGATCCAAATCGATTCAATCAGTTTGAGCAGTTTGTAAAAGAACAAGAAGAATTTGAAGCGACTAACGCGCTTGTTGAAGCACTCGCCCGTGGCGAAACACCCGCACGCCTTCCTGCGGATATTGACCCTAGCCTGCCAGTAGCGGAGTTGATTCGCTCGCTCGTCGATCAGTACGGTACAGGGCGCGTCTTGTTTAGGAACACTAGGAAGTCTGTTACCGGGTTTCCGTCACGTGAGCTTCATCGATATACGCTGCCTGAAGAGGCGTTGATCGATCAGGGTGGCGCTACAGAGCGTTCACAGTGGCTGGCATCGCTTCTTAAGTCGCTCAAGCAACAAAAGGTTTTAGTCATTTGCCGAGATAAAGAGACGGCAATGCATCTGGAACACTACCTTCACCTCCAGGTTGGCATCCGCTGTGCATCATTTCATGAAAATCTATCGTTGATTGAACGCGATCGCGCAGCAGCCTATTTCGCCGATGCTGAGAGTGGCGCGCGAGCCCTCATCTGCTCTGAGATTGGCAGTGAGGGTCGAAACTTTCAATTCGCGCAACATCTGGTGTGCTACGACTTACCCGAGCATCCCGATCTATTAGAGCAGCGGATTGGTCGCTTGGATAGAATCGGTCAGGTAGGGGTTGTAAACATACACGTACCGGTCGCAGCAAATTCCCTTGAGGAAGTTCGTTTTCGCTGGTTTCACGAAGGCTTAAATGCATTTGAGATGAGCTGCTCTATTGGCCATTTGCTCTACGCAGAGCTGGGGCAGCGACTGCATGCTTGCGAGCAGAGTGGCTCCCTATCAGAAGCTCTGCTGCACGAGACGCAAGCGCTGTATAAACAACTCTCCGCACAGATGGATCGGGGCCGTGATCGACTTCTAGAAATCACGTCGCATGACCCTCAAAAAGCAGCTCATCTAATCGACGCCATAGTGGCGAACGAGCGTCAATCAGCGCTGGTCGACTTTACAGACAACTTATTTGATCGACTCGGCATTCATACCGAGGCCGGCAGTGATGAGACTGTCATACTGAAACCGACCGAGAACCTGGTCACTGGTGAATTGCCATTTTTAGATGACAGTGGCATCAGCTGCACCTTTGACCGAGAGCTTGCACTGAGTCGCGACGACTTACACTTTTTGACGTGGGAACACCCGATCGTGAGGGAGGTGATCGACGTCGTCTACAACTCTGAACTTGGTAATGCCGCGGTCGCGCTAATCAAGCAGAAAAGTATCAAACCCGGCACCGTCATGGTGGAGACGCTTTTTACGGCCGATTGTCCGGCACCCAGGCGGCTACAAATTGGACGATATCTTGATCAAACACCCATCCGGTATTTAGTCACCATTGATGGACGCGACCTTAGTAGCGCCGTTGACTGCAAGACATTAACCGGGCTTCTGACGTCTGTCAGTCCGACGCAAAGTGCGGGAGTGATCCGTGAGCTACGCCACAGTATCGTACAGACACTAAAGCGACTCCAGGACAGAGCCGCCCATGATGTCATAGCACTTCGCACCTACGCCCAGGAAAACATTAAACGCTCTTTATCCGGCGAGGCTGAGCGACTAGAAGCTCTCGGGCGCCGCAACGGATCAGTCCGGCGAGATGAAATTGACCTGATCCGACAGCTACAGTCAGAGAGTGTTGACGCTGTCGCGCGCGCAGAACCCCAGCTACAGGGCATACGCGTGGTTGTCGCTACTTAAGGAGATGCAGCCTAAGGGATCGGGGTATCGTTAAGTCAGTTTGGTCGATACCAGATAGGGGACGAATAGGCGCGCTCCTGAATGGTATCAGGTCGGCGAGTATCGATGTCTACATCACTGCCCAAGGCGATCTTGTCTAATAGCGAATGGCGTGGCGTGGGTATCTCTAGCACTCGAACGTAATAAAACGCGGCGACCCTAGGGTCGAAGGTCGGATCACGCCACTCGGCGGTCAAATTTGTGGCACCAGCGTCGTTACGCCATGTGCCTGTATCGAGATCAACCGTATTAGGAACGGGCTTCAGCGTCCCGTCAGGCCTGAGACGATCTGCAGAAGACCATGCCACATCAAATACCTTCTCGTTCGCGCTACCGTCCGGCCCGAGCCATCCTTTGATAATTTGCACTCGATCAAGACTTCCCGATTTTGGATCTGCCATCGCATGAACCAAGAATACGGGGGATCCGCTGCTCGACGCTGTTAGCTCGCCTCCCATCGGGACCGCACCACTGCTTTCAAATGGAAACGAGGACGCCTCAAGCGCGCCTTTCTCGAGGCCATAACCAGCGATAAAACGCAGTCCAATCCGTGGGCCGGTCGTTGCATAGGTTTCACGTCGCTTCATCGCTGCCATGATAGCTTCGCGGGTATTTTCGGCTGCCCAGACAGCGGCAAGTCCCTGTGCGCCCATGGCCCAACCAAATGAGCTATTGGCATTATCCGACCAACCATTTAGCTTTCGCGCCGGCGTGGAATCGGTCGCAAACTTACCGTGAAAATTGTTTTCCTCTGCGGCTGCCAACCCTGTATGCGCGTCGGTAGAGCCAATGACACCAAACTGATAGGGATTGACGCCAATTTCCCGCTCAATCTGCAGGCCGCGCAGCAGCGCCGACCGCATAAAATCACCGACCTGGGGCTTGTACTGCGTCCACTCTCGCTGAATGTAATAAGGATAAGCCTCAAAATCAGCAAAAGGGTCATCTGGCGACAAGGCTGGGTCTGTTTCCGAGTCCCCTTTGTATTGCGTTACCTCAACAATGGGCTCCCAACGGCGCCTCACCTCAGCATACTCTGGGCCAATCGGCTCATTACGCATCGTAATGGTGTCAAACATGGCGCCTTTTGAGATATTTGAATTATGTGGGATGGCGATAAAGTTGCCACCGGTTTGCTCACTGGTTTCCTCAAGCCACGCCCATAGATCTTCTGGGTATAAGCTGTCGTCTGATCCAAAAGGCTGAAATTGCTTAGCTGATTCGCCATCTAGGTCGGTCATAACGACTCGGTGAAGATTGGCGCCACCGGGGATTAAACTGTACTCCCATCCTAAGATTGCCGAGAACTCTCCCGGAATATTATTGGCGTCAGCCGCGTCCGTTATGTCAGCCCACGCCTTGTCCTCGATGACGGGAACCCGCGGAAACACTGAACCGGCAAGATCCCACTCAGAAATGCCCTCTTGGGGCGTGTCGAAAGGTTCTGGTAACTGACTGACAAAAAACGCCCGACCCTCACCTTTATCGATGGCGTCGCGAATCAAATACTGTCCGTACCAGAGCCGTAACTTCTGAAAAAAGCCCATCCCATCGGTCGGAATGCCATCGTTATACAAGTGACGAATGCTTCCCAAAAACTCTGCATGATCCGATACAACCAAAAAGTCGAGCGGTGTCTCTAACTGAACCCGTGCTTTGTGCCCCGGGTGCTCTACCGGTAGCCCGCGCGCGAAGCGATAGGCGTCATCTGGACCGACTGAAAAGTTGCGGTTCGTAAAGGCATCAAACGAGCGATTGGTGTGGAGATGGGTGTCTCCCCAATAAATTTGCTTCTCTGTCGCCAGTACTTGAGTACTGACCATGACGCTTAGAATAATTAGGTATGGCGCTAATTTCACTCGTTTGATCCTCTCGCAATAAAAAAGTCGATTAGCGGCCTTGCCACTGAGGCTTTTCTTTATTGAAAAACGCGATGACCGCGTTTTTCGCGTCTTCGCTATCGATGCAGAGAGCTTGTAACTCCGCTTCCTTTGAGATGGTTGCATCGAGTGAGTGCGTCTGTCCGAAATTGACAGCCGCTTTTGTGTAACTCAAAGCAAGGGGCGATCGCTCGGCTACCTCACGCGCGTACGCTATCCCGTCGTCGCGCAATGAGGCGTCGGGAAACACTCTATTTACCATACCCATTGCGAGTGCTTTGCTTGAACTTAGCTTTTCGCCCAACGCCATTAACTCGTAGGCTCGTTTGGTGCCAACCAATCGAGGGATCAACCAGGTTGCGCCACCATCGGGCACCAGGCCAATGGCCGAAAAGGGTTGATACAAGTAGGCGCTATCGCCCATGCAGGCCAAGTCACAGGCCATTGCATAGGAATAGGCAATGCCGGCACACGGGCCATTGATGAGCGCAATCCACGGCTTAGAGCTATTATGGATGGCAAGGACACCAGGCTTATACTCAAAATTGAGGTCGCTCTCTACCGCCTTGCCAGTTCCCATGCCGTCGCTTTCGGATAGATCTGCTCCTGCGCTAAATGCCCGGCCGTTACCCGTCAACACAACAACACGGACTGAGTCGTCCAAATTCGCCTCGATTGCCGCCGTCGCAATCTCTCTGCGAAGCGCCGTGTTGAACGTATTCATTTTCTCGGGGCGATTGAGCGCAATAATCATGACGTCGCCGTCATGGCTGACCTCAAGCGTATCGTATTGGTTCATAGCCTTAATCCTTTGCTTTTATCGTCACGGTGATAGGTAACCAAGTTAGCTTTACCACAGTAGCTTGGCGACATTAGCACGCCCTTTCCCTGACCTGTTTTTCTTCCTGTGCCGCTCTTAATCTGCAGATCCCGGATCGAGCACGTCGCGCAACTCCCGCTTGAGAAACTTACCATTTGCGTTACGCGGCAAAGGCTCGGCGAGGAACCAGATGTATTTCGGCACTTTGAAGGCAGAAAGGCGTGTTGACAGATGCTCACGCAGACCCGCCGCATCGAGCATAGCCGCTTCTTTGAGGTGAATCGCAACACCAACCTCTTCACCCAGACGCTCGTCAGGTACCGCAAATGCAACACACTCAAGGACAGCCGGATGATCAAAGACAGCAAACTCAACTTCAGCCCCGTAAATATTTTCCCCACCACGCAGAATCATATCCTTCGCGCGATCGACCAAATACAAAAAGCCATCCTCATCAAAATAGCCAATATCACCGGTGTGCAACCAGCCATCTACGATGGTCTCTGCGGTGGCTTCTGGGCGATTCAAGTAACCCTTGATGACCGCCGCGCCTTTGACACATACCTCGCCGATCTCTCCGGGCTGGAGGACGCAACCCTCGCCGTCTACGACCTTGCCATCAAAGGTTGGCGCCAACGCACCACAGCTCTCGGGCCTATCTAAGAACACGTCGCCCGCAATGTAACTAATGATCCCGCAGACCTCGGTCATACCATAACCTTGAGCGGGACGGGCCTTTTGAGTGATTTGATCAACTTTTCGGGCAAGATCAGGCTGCATTGCCGCGCCGCCACCACCCATGCTCGCCAGACTTGACGTATCGTAATCTGCAAAATCCGGATGCATCAGAAGCTCGCGAGTCATCATCGGCACCGCGCTGATGGTATTTACACCCTCAGCTTCGATTAACTTTAGCGCATCTACCGTGTCCCACTTGTACATCAAAATGAAACGGCTGCCAGCCAACGTGCCGGCCTGTACCGCACAATTATTCGCCGTCACGTGAAAGAGTGGTGTTGCGATCAATGCCGTCGCAGCAGGAGGAGACTGCACCTCAACATCTGACGCGTCCGAGGCTTTACCCAAGGCTGCCGCCGTCGCATAGGTGCGACCCATTGCGACAACATTTAGCACATTAGTAACACAGCCCCGATTAGTCAGCTGCGCACCCTTCGGTCTGCCCGTAGTACCGGAGGTGTAGAAAATACAGGCGACGCTGTCAGGATCTATCTCAATAGCCGGTAGTTGCGCGCCTTCGATCCTCGCTGCATGGAAATCAACAGCCTCTACCGGCGATGCTTTCTCCCTCACTGACACCACTTTTACATCAGGGTACTTATGCTGGATTTCAGCAAACGCCTCAAGACGTCGGTCATCCGCGATAAGCACCTTGGGGCGCGAGTCGTTCAGCGCGTAATCCATCTCGCCAGCCACCCACCAGGCGTTCATGCCGACGATGGCCGCTCCAAGGCTATTGACAGCCCAATGCGCCATCATCCACTCGGGATAATTGCGCATGGCAATGGCAACGTGATCACCAGGACCTATCCCCTGCTGAGTAAGCCACCCAGCGAACTCGGCGACCACTTTTGCCGTCTCTGAGTACGTCCAGCGTTCGTCGCCGTAGACCATATATTCGGCATCGCCGTGCCCTGTTGACAGCGCCCAAAGGTCGCGCATCGATCCTGGCGCCTGTGCAAATGCTTTTACCGGGACGCCATCTCTCTCGATGGTTGTTAGCTCTAGTAGTCCACCGGGAGCAGTGGTCATCTCTAATGCTTCTTTGAAACGGGCTACAACAGACATAGGGCTTTCATCTCCATACAACTTTTGTTTTTAATTATTGGCCGCGCGAGCAACGCATCCACCACACAGGGGCTCCATTTGCGAGTCACTATCGCCACGTGTATAAGGCGCTGAAGAACAATACTTAATCGGCAGGCACTTAGCTACATCGGAGAACAAAAAATGGCGCAAGAACTCGACTTAACGCATCTGAGTGGTTGGATGAAGGATCACGTACCCTCGTTTGCGGGCAATCTAACCGCCGAAAAATTTGCCGGGGGACAGTCCAATCCCACATTTAAGCTTACGTCAGGTGACCGACACTACGTGCTGCGCCGCAAGCCCATGGGCACACTGCTCGCTTCGGCGCATGCAGTAGATCGGGAGTTTAAGGTCTTATCGGCGTTAGAGCCGACGCGTGTCCCGGTCCCGAGAGCTATCGCCCTATGCGACGACGACGCGGTCATTGGCTCCATGTTTTACATCATGGAACACCTCGAGGGACGGATTTTCTGGGATCCCGCATTACCGGAGGTAAGCGACCACCACCGGGCAGCGATTTACGATCAAATGAACCAGGTCATGGCCGATATGCATATGCTCAACCTTGAGGAGGTTGGCCTAAGTGATTACGGAAAGCCGGGTAACTATTTTGAGCGTCAGATTGGGAGATGGACCAAACAATATCGAGCCGCCGAGACAGACAGCATCGCGGAGATGGAAAAACTCATTGAGTGGTTGCCCAACAACATGCCAGAGGACGATGGTCGCGTCGCACTAGTGCACGGGGATTACCGTCTCGACAATATGATTTTTCATCCAACCGAACCGCGCATTATCGGCATTCTAGACTGGGAACTGTCGACGTTGGGGCATCCCCTTGCCGATCTCGCCTACCAGCTTATGGCGTGGCAATTTCCAAGAGAATCTGGCATCAACGGCTTAGCGGGTTTGAATCGATCGGAGCTAAGCATCCCTGATGATGACAGCTATATTGATCTGTACTGCGAGCGCACCGGGCAACCTGGTATCAAAGATTGGCACTTTTATATGGCGTTTTGCTTTTTCCGCCTGGCATCAATTACGCAGGGAATACGAAAGCGAGCTCAAATAGGCACCGCATCAAGCCCAGAAGCCGCAGCAAAAGCGGCCATGGTAGAACCCCTGTCAGCGATGGGAGCGGCTTACACCGATTAAGGCATCACCGCCTCTTGTGAGTGAGATCGAATTGCGTTTGCAAGAGCTGTCGGGAAGTCGGCAGGGTCTATTGGCTTTGTGAGGTAATCTGAACAGCCGGCGGCGAGACACCGGGCCTTATCCTCGGGTGCCGCAAGCGCCGTCAACGCAATGATAGGCTTGGCCCAACCCAGTTGTCTCAGCTGATTTGCCAACTCATACCCGTCAATGATGGGCATCTGAATGTCAGTAACGACTGCGTCAAAGTGATCGGTGTCTGGCGCAATAGCCGCAATGGCCAACGCACCGTTCTCAACTACGGTGACACGTGCTCCCGCGCGCTCGAGTATGGCCTGAATGAGCATTGCGACAGTCTGACTATCCTCGCAAACAAGAATCGACCGCGCTTCAAGCAGGCACCCTGTATCGGTCTCTACCTGTGCGAGGTGAGGATCAGTGGCCTTAGCAGAGGCAATCTGACTCGAATTGTCGAGGCGGACGTTGCGCTCTCCGCTTGGAATCAGCACCTCGACACATGTCCCCTTCCCGACCTCGGACTCCACATGAATTTTGCCTTGCAGAGCCTCGGTAAAGGACTTAACGACGGTCAGTCCTAGTCCTGTGCCCTCCACTTTCGAATAGTGCTTCAGATCGTGGACCCGCACAAAGGGCTCGAAAATGGCACTTAGTGATTCACTACTGATGCCAATACCTGAATCACTAATCAGTATTTTGAGATACTCAGTTGAGTTAATAGCTTCCTTAGAAACTTCAATTTTTACATGGCCTTGCATTGTATATTTGATAGCGTTTATTAATAAATTCATCGTAAGTTCGCTGAGTTTCGCGCGGTCAGACACCCAAAAAATCGGTGCTTTGCTGTCGACTATAAACAGAACTGACAACCCTTTTTGCTCCGCACGCTGCTCAATCAACGGCTCGAGACTCGCTACCCATGCCTTGACCTCGATACGGTCCATGGTTAGCGATAGCTGCCCCCTCTCGATAGCAGCCATATCGAGAATATTGCCAATCACGCCGTTCATATACTGCGCATTAGAAATAACAGCACGCTGCCATTTGTCGCGTTGCTCAGAACTACCGGAGCCCTCTTCCAGTAAGTGCGAATAGCCAATAATCGCCGTCAGCGGAGTCCGCATATCATGCGAGATACTGGCGATAAACTGGCTCTTTGCATGGGACGCGGCCTCGGCCGCAGAGCGCGCCTCCTCGAGCTCAATCGCTTGCGCCTCTAAGCGCTCGAGGGCCAATGCCGTATCTAGACGCGTCGACGCCAACGAAGCAATGGTCGTAAACAAAGCGACGTCTTCCTCGGAGAAAAAGTGGGGCTCAGGGTGTTCAGAGTCCAGTACACCTACGACACGCCCATCGTGAAGAATCGGTACTGCCAGCTCGGAGCAGCGAAAATTGTCATCAAGGATATAGCGTGGATCGTAACGCGTGTCATTGACTAGCTGTAATTGCCCGGACTTGGCAACGGAACCGACGATACCCTCCCCCACTGGAATAACGATAGGATCGAGAATCTGGCGGTCACCGGGATTTTTATCGCCGTGCGCGGCGCGCTGGGTAAGAGCAGAACCCTCATCGTTCAGTAGGTAAACTACACAATCGACAAAACCGAGATCACCGATGGCGGTTTTCGCGATGTTCCAGCAAATATCATCAACCGCGGTGAGCGATGCTTGGCTCATCGTAAACTGGTGCAAGACTTCGAGATAGCGATGACGCGCTATCGCGCCGCCGCCTTTAGTATCTTTGCTCGCTTCAGTCAAAACTGCTCCACACGCGTTGGCACGCAATGAAATCTACCGTCAGGTAGGGTCTCAAGCTAAACTGCCGTTGTCGACAGGCTTTTACATGCACATCAGGTTAGCACTGAGGATTGATAATGGAGATTGTGGGGTATTTTGGGTTGCTCGGTAGCGTTGCCCTGCTCATTTGGCTCGCACTGCGTGGTGTGGACATTATGTTTGCGGCTATCTTGAGCTCGCTGTTTATCATTGTGACAAACGCCCTGCCACTCGCCGACTCCTTGCTCAATGGATTTGCGAGCGGGCCACTGGGTGCGTTCACTTTTGCTGGGAAGTTTTTCTTTTTATTTGCGGCAGGTGCGGTATTTGGTCGCGCCATGGGCGACAGCGGCGCTGCCGCCAGCATCGCACTCGCATTGGTAAGAAGGCTGGGGGCAGACCGAGCGCTCATTATTACAACCATCGCCTGTGCTGCCCTGACCTACGGGGGTGTCGTTGTTTTTGTCGTCATCTTTGCGGTTTATCCACTAGGGCTTCAATTACTCAAAGAAGCCGACATTCCGAAGCGCTTATTCTGTGCAGCACTGGCGTTGGGCGCTGGCACCTTTACCTTAACCGCCTTGCCGGGCACGCCCTCCATTCAAAATGCCATTTCGGCGTCAGCGCTAGGAACAAGCCTAACTGCGGCACCACTTCTTGGCTTTATCGCTGCCGCGGTCATGATCGTCCTTGGCATTTGGTATCTCGAGCATCAGCGAGTGAGAGCGAAAGTGGCAGGCGAAGGCTTCATCCCAGGGCCCCGCGACGTTATTCAGGAGCGAGACAGTTCAGATCTGCCATCATGGCCGTTTGCTGCATTACCGCTTGTGATCGTGATCGCACTTATTGTGTCCCCGCGACTGTTTACTTTTGAGTTTGGCGCGTTGGCCGAATTGATGCAGTTTGCAAGTGCTCAGCCCATTATGTGGCCCAGTATCTCTCTTGGCGTTGGCACCATTATCTGTCTCGCTCTGTTTGGCAACATTCGAAAGACAGCCTTCACCACCCTTGGTAACGGCACCAATGATTCGCTGATGCCCATGCTTAATAGCGCCGCGATTATTGGCTACGGGGGCGTTGTCGTCCAAACAGCTGGATTCCAGCAGCTGGGCGATGTGGTCTTAAATTCGTCCCTGCCGCCACTACTGTCTCTGTTTGGCTCTGTAAGTGTGATTTCGGCCATTACAGGATCCGCCTCAGGCGGATTACAAATCTTCATGCAGACCATGGCGCAGGACTACATTGCAATGGGGCTCGACCCCGAGGTAGTGCATCGCGTTGCAACAGTCGCCGCCGGCGGTTTTGATTCGTTACCACATTGCGGCGCGGTCATTACCATGCTGACGATTACACAGTTGACACACAAAGAGGCATATCGTGACACGGGTGTGATCACCGTGGTCATCCCAGTCATAGCAACCTTGACTATCATGCTGGCGGCTACCATGGGCATTCGGTGATAAATCGGCTTAACAAGGGCTTTGCAAAACCGCGCTTCACGCGTCGTCAACACGGCTTGGCAGATCTCAGGTGACTATTGATACGCAGCCATCAGCGATACGCAGCCATCAACGATACGCATCCATCAGGTGACGCTTGTAAAGCTTGCCATTATCCATGCGAGGTAGTTGCACCATAAAGTCGATGGATTTCGGAACCTTGACTGAAGACAGCCGATCCTTCATCCACAGTGTGAGCTCCTCTGCCAGCTCATCAGTCGCGTCCGCGTGATTCATTAACTGCACCACCGCTTTTACTTCCTCTCCAAACTCCTCGTTCGGAATCCCAAAGACGGCAACGTCAGCCACTTTCGGATGAGTCACTAACAGCCCCTCAATTTCGGCAGGATAGACATTGACTCCGCCCGTGATGATCATGAAATTCTTGCGATCTGTCAGATACAGATAACCTTCCTCATCGAGGTAACCCATATCACCAACGGTACCCCAGCCCCGGGCATCGAATGCTTCATCCGTCTTATCGGGTTCGTCGAAATACTCAAAACGTGCGACCTCTGCGAAGTAGATCTGTCCCACTTCACCAACGGGCAGCTCATTGAGGTCATCATCGAGAATTTTAGGAATTCCCGTGAGCGGACGCCCCACCGAACCCGGATGATTCAACCAATCCTCGGCATCAATTAACGTGAAGCCAACACCTTCGCTGGAGGAGTAGTACTCGCAAATCACAGGACCCCACCACGAAATCATCTGGCGTTTGATGTCTATGGGACAAGGTGCGGCCGCGTGAATAGCTCTGCGCATACTCGAAACGTCATATTTTTCTCGAATCGCCTCGGGCAACTTGAGCATACGAACGAACATGACGGGCACCCACTGGCTATGCGTGGCTTTGTAGCGCTCGATCAATGCAAGGGCTTGCTCGGGATCGAACCGCTCCATAATGATTGATGTCCCACCCTGAATCAGATTGAGCGTGTTGTAGTGCAACGGGGCGGCGTGATAAAGCGGTGCCGGTGATAGATATCTGGTGTCGGCATCAAATCCGTAATAGGCGCCCGCCAACTTGAGCGGATGCGGCGCATCCAAATCGATATTTTCAGGTGCTCGGAACACGCCCTTGGGCTTCCCGGTTGTTCCCGAGGAATACAGCATGGGCACACCCAGACTTTCGTCTGCTATGGGTTCTGAGGGATACGAGGCCAAAGCCGCATGCCAATCCGAGAAGCCAGCCTTCTCACCTCCAACGATGAAGCGTCTCGTCAATGCCGGCGCCTGATCCGCGGCCTCCGCAGCCACGTCGATCAGCGACGCCGAAGCGATAAAAAGCTGCGCGCGACAATTATTGATGATGTACGCGGTCTCTTCCTTTTTCAGGTGTGTGCTAATCGGTGTAAAGACAACACCCGCGCGCATACAACCGAACATGACTTCCATAAACTCGCGACAATTTTTCATCATCATCGCAATATGCTGCCCTTGTTCAATGCCCTCGGCACGAAGCAGCTGTGCGACTTTATTAGCAGTCGCATCAAGCTCTCCGAAGGTCACGACCTCTCCGCTTGCGCCCATGATGAACGCGGGCTTTTGCGGATTGGCAACCGCATGATCTGTAATAGTCGGCATGTTCGTCTTATCCTTTTTATGTACTGCGCTACTCGAGTACTATAAAACCTTCAGCACGGGTGGCAAGAGACAGTAGAGCAAAGGATAAGATTTCGATGACCATCGCCTTTTTAAATGGTGCGTTTATTGCGCTAGAAGATGCCAAGATCTCGCCCATGGACCGTGGCTTCCTTTTCGGTGACGGTATTTACGAAGTCATACCCTCCTATGGTGGGAGGCTCGTAGGGCTCCACCTGCACCTAGCTCGACTTGAGTCTGGACTGCGCGATATTGGCATTGAGACGTCCTGGGGCCGCGCTGAACTAACTAATATCTTCCAAGATCTCCTCACCAGAAATGGCGCCGGCAATCTCGGCATCTATTTGCAAATCACACGCGGCGTCACCATGACACGCCAGCACGCGTTTCCAGCACAGCCCACACCGACGATCTTCGCTTATACGTTCGAGATTCCGCAGCCAGTGCCCGGCGATCCCTCAAAGGTAACGCATTGGCAGGTTGCAACAGCGCAAGATATGCGGTGGCAGCGCTGCCATATCAAAAGTACATCTTTACTCGGCAATGTCCTTCATATGATGGACGGGGTGAACAGCGGCGCTGGCGAGACCTTATTATTTGACGACTGTGATCAACTAACAGAGGCCGCTGCTTGCAACGTGTTTGTGGTCAAGGGAGAGACAGTCAGCACGCCACCGTTAGATCGGCATAAGCTCGCAGGCGTGACACGTGATATGGCTCTCGTGATTCTGCGCGAGCACAGCGAATTTACTGTCCGAGAGGAACACCTGAGCCGCGATGCGGTATTTGACGCTGATGAGGTTTGGTTGAGTAGCTCAACTAAAGAGCTGGAACCGATTGTGAGCATCGATGGCCAATCCGTAGGGAACGGCGCGCCCGGGCCAATCTGGTCTCGGGCACAAACGCTGTTCGACGAGCATCGATTTGATCACTTCGAATGAGTCGCCCAACCCGCGTTACCATTGATTTAGCCGCATTGCGCCGCAACGCGTCGACGCTGCGCTTGCAAGCGGGCTCTCGTAAAGTAATGGCCGTTGTGAAGGCCGACGCCTACGGTCATGGCGCTGTCGACTGCGCGCAAACGCTATCGCCGCTGGTCGATGCCTTTGCCGTAGCCTTCACGGAAGAAGCACTGACGTTGCGAAGTGCAGGTATCGATACACCCATTTTGGTGCTCCAAGGACCGCATACCCTCGAAGATCTGTCAGTGATGTCAGCTGCATCACTCTGGCCGGCTCTGTCCAGCCACCACCACCTGGATTGGCTCAGTCAGAAACGTTGTGAGTTCGAGCAGGTTTGGATTAAGTGCGATACGGGCATGCACCGCCTTGGTTTTATGCCGGAAGAGATGCCTGCTATACAGGCTCGACTGAGCCAGCTCGGCGTAACAGAAACGGTTTTAATGAGTCACTTTGCGGATGCGGAGTCGTCGCAATCGGCGCTGACAGCAAAACAGCTTGATCGCTGGCGTGCAGTGAACGAGGCTGGTCATGGCCACAACAACCAAGGCAGCTTTTCAAATTCGGCCGCTACGGTAGGTAACATCGGCCCAGCAGAGACTTGGGTCAGGCTGGGCTATTCACTCTACGGTGGTTCCCTCATTGACGCGGCGCACCTATCACCGCTCAAGCCCGTGATGCAGTTTGAGTCTCGCATCGCCAGTATTCGCAGCATTGCGGCTGGCGAGTCTGTTGGCTATGGCGGCCGATGGGTAGCTGAGCGTCCGACCCGCATCGCAACCATTCCCGTTGGCTATGCCGATGGCTATCCGCGCTCAGCAAGAAACGGTACGCCACTGGGCTCAGCTTCAGGTCACATCCCGCTGATAGGCACCGTATCGATGGATATGATTACCGCGGACATCACGGATCAAGCGAGCCTCAATGTGGGTGACAGGATTGTACTGTGGGGTAGCAACCCCTCTGTCGACACCATAGCCCGTCACTGCAGCACCATCGGGTATGAGCTCTGCACACGAATCACTGAGCGTGTGCCACGCCAATTTAATCCCATTGGGAGCGACGTGGACTAACCATGCTCATCAGATTGATTTATTCTGCGACAATACGCTGTACTTGGACTCACCGTGAAACTTGATCTTTCCGTCATACCAACCGAGACAGATTCAGGCAGTGATCCCGTTTACGCGGCAATCGATATCGGCAGTAACTCCTTTCATTTGATCGTAGCCCGTCTAGAGCATGGTGAAATTCGGCCACTGCATGTGCTCGCTGAAAAAGTACAGCTAGGTAAAGAACTTAAAAATCATTTGCTGACATCTGAGGCCATCGACAGGGGCTTGGTGTGCCTAGAGCGCTTTCAGCAATTACTCAGCTCCGTCAAGCCGACACAGATTCGTGCTGTGGGAACCAACGCATTGCGGCAAGCCTGGAATCGCAATGAGTTCACGGAACCAGCGGAGGCCATTCTCGGGGCTCCTGTCGAGGTGATCTACGGCCGTGAGGAAGCGCGGCTTGTGTATCTGGGCGTAGCGCATACCCTTTCCGATGACGAAAAGAGCCGCCTAGTGGTCGATATTGGTGGCGGCAGTACGGAGTTCATTCTTGGACAGCGATTTGAGCCTCGGCGACTCGAGAGCTTACAACTTGGCTGTGTAAGCTACTCGGATAGATTTTTCTCCGACGGCAAGATCACAAAGGAACGATTCGTAAAGGCCTATGATCAAGCGAGTCTGGAGATCTCGCATATTCGCCGGAATTTTAAACACAGTCACTGGGCCGAGGCTGTCGGATCATCGGGGACACTCCAGGCGATCGAACTGCTCATCACGTCTGCTGGATGGCGGAGTGAAGGCATTGACTCGAAGTCGCTCAAAAAGCTTCGCAAAGCATTACTGAGTTTTGACTCTTTTGAGGACATTGATCTAGAGGGCCTCAATGAGCGGCGTAGAGGCGTAATTACCGCAGGAGTCGCCATCACGAGTGCGATTTTTGATGTCCTTGGTGTAGACACGATGCGAACTTCCGCAGGCGCACTCCGAGAGGGAGTAATCTATGACCTGATGGGAAGGCTGAGGCATGAAGATGTTCGAGAGAGAACGATCCAAGCCATGCAGCAACGCTATTCAGTGGACATCGCTACGGCCGAGACGGTTGGCCTTTATGCACGGCATTTGGCATCCCAAACTGCGAGCTCATGGAGCTTGTCAGACAGTGACATCGAGTTATTGGTTTGGTCGGCCCGCCTCCATGAGATCGGCATTGCCATCTCCCAGAAACATTACAATCGGCACGCGGCGTACGTCGTCGAAAACTCGGATATGCCTGGCTTCTCACAGGGAGATCAGCTCACCATGAGTCGGCTTTTACGTGGACACCGCGGCAAACTACCCTCCTACCTCTTCGACGATATCCCCAATAAGCAGCGGGATAAATTCGCCCGCATGCTCGTCATACTGCGACTAGCGGTGATTCTAAAACACGCGGGCACATCCAATGTGCAACCGACCTTTACCGCAAACGCCAAAGACGACAAGTTAAAAGTGCATTTCTCAGAGCGGTGGCAGGACGAATTTCCACTGACGATTTGGGAAATATCCGAGTCAAAACCGGCTTTTGAAAAACTGGGCATTAAAGTAAAAGTCTCAAAAGACCTCAACTGAGCAACGCCCCTTACCAAATTAACTCAGAGATCGTATCCACGCTCATCGTGTAATACGAGATCGAGACCCTCGGTCTCTTCGTCCTCATCCACCCGCAGGCCCACTAGCTGATCGACGACTTTGAGCAAAATCCAGCTAGCAATCACAGTGAATACAAACGTGACCACAACACCATAGAATTGGATGTAGAGCTGACCGCCCATTGACGAGACACCCTCTGAGAAGCCATTGCCACTGAAAATGCCAATGGACGGCGCTGCAAATACACCAATCAAGAGGGTGCCCAGCATGCCCCCGACGCCGTGAACCGGGAAGACATCCAAACTATCGTCGATTTTTAAGGTGTTCTTGAGGGTAATCGTTGCGAAATAGCAAACAACACCTGCTGTAAGTCCAATAACCACCGCGGCGGCAGGACCGACAGAGCCCGAGGCGGGCGTTATCGTACCCAGACCTGCGACCATCCCAGTCACGATGCCCAACACCGAGGGCTTACCATGTCGAAGCCACTCCATGGTCATCCACGCTAAAGAGCCACAGGCGGCACTCAAATGCGTTACCAACATGGCCATCGCGGCACTATTGTCGGCAGCTAGCGCAGACCCTGCGTTAAAGCCAAACCATCCGACCCACAACATACCTGCGCCCGTGACGGTGATGGTGAGATTATGCGGAGGCATAGCGGTCGATCCAAATCCTTTTCGCGACCCCATCATCACAGCGGCTACTAACGCCGCCACGCCTGCTGTGATATGAACCACCGTTCCACCCGCAAAATCTTGCAATCCCATGCTACCGAGCCAGCCGCCACCCCATACCCAGTGACACACGGGTGCGTACACAAGGAGCATCCAGGCTGCGCTGAAAAGCAGCATTGCAGAAAACTTCATGCGCTCAGCAAAACCACCGACAATGAGTGCCGGGGTAATCACCGCAAAGGTCATTTGGAACATGACAAACAAGGCTTCAGGAATGCCATTTCTCATGCTATCCATCGACACATTGGCTAGGAATAGATTACCCATGTCACCAACATAAGGGCCCGGATCGACCCCATCGGTACCGAAAGCTATCGTGTAGCCGGCAAAAAACCACAGCAGTGACATCAGGCCTGTGATTGCAAAGCACTGCATCAACACTGACAACACATTTTTTGCCCGCACCAAACCCGCGTAAAACAGTGACAAGCCGGGGATCGTCATAAATAGTACCAACGCAGTCGCTGTCAGCATCCAGGCCGTGTGCCCGGTATCTGATGCAAAACTGGGCGCACTAAAGCTTGTTAGCGCCAGCAGCGTGACGCAGCGGGCGCTATTGGATAAATTGAACACGGTGATACCTCAGTATTATTTTGATGTTGAATTTTGTCACATTGTGGCTTGGCCCGCGACCCACCCGCCTTAAAAAACTGTCACATCGTCGGGGTGTTTATCACGTCGTATTGCGTTTATTCTCTTGGCACGAAAACACCCAAGCCCGACACCCTAAAAGGCATTCCACGATGCGATCACTGATTCTTACAGCACTCGCCTGCACCTGGTTACTATCGAGCCCGATCCACGCTAGTCCGCGTTCGGTCATCCTGATCGTGGGCGATGGATTTGACGATACCCATGTGACCATGGGACGTAATTATCTTGCGGGCCAATCTGGCAGCCTCTTGCTCGATGAACTCTCTGTAAGGGGCGCTGTGCAGGTGGAGACAATCGATAGCGAGGGCAATCCGCTCTATGTTGCGGATTCTGCTAATACCGCGACCTCATTAGCCACAGGTGCCGTGACGCAAATAGGACGCGTCGGCAAGGATGGCAATAACACAGTCGTACCGACGGTTCTCGAGGCTGCCGCAGCGGACGGATACAAAACCGGCATCGTCAGCACCGCCTCTGTCACCGACGCGACACCCGCAGCCTTTGCAGCGCATGTCGCGGTAAGAGCTTGCGAGAGCCCTATGACAATACATGGTGGTAAAAAATACGGTGTGACCTTTGATGGCTGTCCAGAGGATCTGGTCGAAAATGGCGGCTTAGGCTCGATTGCCGAGCAACTTGCGACAAGCCAGGTTGATGTCATCCTTGGCGGGGGCGAAGAGCATTTTACTCCACAGTATGGATCGCAACCATCGGCGCGAACGCTTGCCACGGTAGCTGGCGTGACGTTCCTATCAGACGCAGCAGACCTACGCGGCAGCCACCCGGGCAGGGTCATAGGGCTCTTCTCTGAGGACACCATGCCCGTGAAGTGGCGGGGATCAGAGGGCCGCACTGCCGAATCGATGAAGCGGAGCTGGCTGAATCATATCTATGACATGATCGGCTCTGTAACGCAGCCTGAAATTATACGCTGCGAGGCCAATCCCGAGTTTGCCGGTATGCCTTCGCTCGAGGCGATGACACGCTATGCCATTGATCACCTTTCACGTGACAACGATAAAGGCTTCTTTTTAACGATCGAATCGGCGTCGATCGACAAGCGCGCCCATGAGCGAGATCCTTGCGGCTCGATTGGTGAAATTGAACAGCTTGAAGCGTCGTTAAAAGTTGCTCTAGTTTACGCGCAAGAACACCCTAACACCCTCATTATCGTCACAGCCGATCACGGGCAAGCCGCGCAAATTGTTCCTGACCCAACGCTATACAAGTATTTACCGATACCGGTGTACAGCCCTGGCAAAGTGGCACGAGTGGCAACACCCGAGGGCGGTGTGATGCGCATAAATTATGCTACCAACAACATTGACTCGGAAGAACACACCGGTGTGAACGTCCCTCTATTCGCAAATGCCGAGGGCCGGACCGTACTAAAACCGTTTATGCATCAACGTGACATTTATCAGGCCATGATGCGCTATTTGGAGCTGGAGCGATGACATTACGAGCTATTAATGGTCGAGAGGTCTCCAAGATCTGTCTTGGAACCATGACCTGGGGGCAACAAAACAGTGAGGCCCAGGCGCATGAACAGATATCGTATGCCTTGGATCGAGGCATCAACATGCTTGACGCGGCCGAGATGTATCCCGTTCCGCCAAAAGCGGAAACACAGGGCCGGACTGAAGAGTACATAGGCTCGTGGTTCAAAAAGACCGGATTGCGTGACCACTATGTACTGGCGACAAAAGCCGCAGGGCCCAACCCCGAGTTTCACTATCTGAGAGGCGGGCCGCGTTTCACAAGAATACAGTTAATCGAAGCGCTAAACGGCTCATTGAAGCGTCTACAAACGGACTGCATTGACCTCTACCAACTCCATTGGCCAGATCGGTATACCAATTTTTTTGGTCAGCGCGGCTACTACCATCGGGAACAACCCGAAACACCGATTGAAGAAACGCTGCGCGCACTAGAAGAACTAGTGACATCGGGGAAGATTCGAACCATAGGCCTATCCAACGAGACGCCCTGGGGGACAATGACGTTCTTAAACTTAGCTGACCAAGCGGGATTACCCAGAGTTGAAAGCATCCAAAATCCCTACAGCCTGCTCAATCGCACCTATGAAATTGCCATGGCAGAGGTATCGCACAGAGAAGATGTTGGCCTATTGGCCTACTCACCGCTGGGTATGGGCCTGCTTACGGGCAAATACAGACACGGAGCCATGCCACACGACTCACGAATGGCGGTGTTTGAGCGCTTTACCCGATACGATGGTCGAGAAACCCTCGAGGCGACAGAACGTTACCTGCAGCTGGCCGATGACCATGGGCTAAACCCCACGCATATGGCGCTGGCCTTCGTCAATACGCGTCCCTTTTTGCTCTCTAATATCATTGGCGCGACCACGATGGAGCAGCTAAAAATGAATATTGACAGCCTCGATGTCGTGCTCAGTAAAGACGTTCTAAAGGCCATCGAAGCTATACAGCAAGCGATTCCCAACCCAGCACCTTAATTTGCCTCGGCTATGAAACCTTGGGTTTCGGGTCTCGGGTCTCGGCCGGGTCTTGGGTCTTGGGTCTTGGGTCTTGGGTCTTGGGTCTTGGGATTTTGGCTTTTTACTGGCCGTGACTACAGATTGATCCAACTGTTACGAGCCCGCACTCGAAACACGGTTTCGCGCCAACGCAGTATCACGCTGTCTGGCAAAATCTCTATGACCGTAAACGCCCCTGCCCGCTGCCGCTCAGCAAGCGTCTCACCGTTGAGAACAACACTTGAGGCTCCAGAGATAGCGTAATTATGCTCACTGTAAATGAGC